>Ga0255102_1000458_pt1 | contig 11343 bp, 9 predicted proteins | sample Law_Cont_RepA_0h_FD_188448 | JGI IMG/M metagenome (GOLD analysis project Ga0255102, IMG submission 188448) | Freshwater microbial communities from St. Lawrence River, New York, United States - Law_Cont_RepA_0h | ecosystem: Environmental > Aquatic > Freshwater > River | place: USA: New York... | reverse complement strand
TCATTAAACTGTTCCCCTTCTTTTTTTGAATGTTTGATATCAACTATATAATTAATTACATCATAACATAGTTTTTTATTTATTAATTCTCTATAAATATCTACATCAGATTCTTCAACATTTTCAAAACATTTAATTTGTTTATTAGCTAATAAAGAGGGGCATTTATTAGCAATTATAGTAATTGGTATTATTTTAATATTTGGATTTTGCCACATTATATGACTTGATTCTCCTGTTAATTGTTCCCAGTAATTATTTTTGTTTTTTTTATAATTTGTCATAACAATTTTAACGGGTATAATAATATAGGGTGTTTTATTATGTAAAATTACAATATCGCATTTCTTTTTTTGAGCAGAGTTAGATGATTTTACTTCATATTCAAGCTTAATATCATAATTATTAACTTTCGGAAAATATGGCTCCAACATATTTTTAATAGCTAAATGAAAATGATTAACCTTATCAGAACTTCTTGGACCACTTGTAAAATATATGGAGTATGTTTCATTTAATATTTCAATAAATTTCTTTTCTTCATCATGTTCTTCTAAATAATCTAAACTAATTGTTGAAGCGTTTGTTGTTTCTTTTAGAGTAGCGAGGTTCATAATCTGCTCTTCGTGCTTAATGTTTGAAATAGCCAAGTGCTCTTCAAGTAACTTTACATGCTCTGATTTATCTATCTGTGGTAATATAGGCATATCTATTTTAACTTGTGATTTTACATTTATATCTGTTTCATCTCCTGAGATTAAAGCAGTGTCTAATCCAATGCCTGATTTAGAACAAGTAAGTTTTTTATGTCCATGTTGCTTACATAAAGAGCATATATTCGTATTTAATATGTCATTATTTTTAGATTTAAGCACATTGCATTGCATTGCTAATTTCCGGTGTAAAATATTAGCCGGTCTAATATATGGACTATTATATAGTAGTTGTATCATTTTTTATATTTTATTAGAACAGCATATAATATTCTTACACAGCCTATTGATAGCCTGTTATAATAATCTATGTGATAATTTATAATAATTATCACAAAGCCATCGTAGGCTATTGAGAGGCTATTAATATATTTATAACAGATGATGTTGTAAAAAGAAGCTGGATTTTTCTAAAAATGAAAAATTAAGATTTGAGTACATCTCTCAATTTATTTTATAATTTCTAAAAAACTTTTGAAAACTTAGAAAAACCAAAGAGATGTACTCAAATCAAATTGAAAAAAATAAAGCATATTCCAGTATCGAGAACTGCTATAAGTCTAAGTATTTTTATAATAAATATAGAGAGGCTATTTAGTGGATATTGAAGACTATAAGAAAAAGCAATTTAGAATACTCATGGGTATCAAGGAATGCTCTTGTAATTTTTTATAATATCTAATATTTTGTCCTTATTGTTTTTAGTGTCCTCCCAGCCATTCGCAAAGAGTTCGCGAGATTTATCCTTATCTAAATAAAGCAACTCCTTGCGAGAAAATTGTCGTCCCCACATAAATCGGTGTATATCTATCGTATTCTTTTTATTACTTTCGGCATGTATAGTACTTTTAACTTCCCCGTCTATATAAAAGCTACCTTTGTACTTTTTAGAGAAGGTGCTTCCGGATATGTAAGGGATATAAGAGCTACATAGACAGAAATCTATTAAATCGTCAATATTATTGAAGTTTCCGTGCTTTTCATTTTTCATATTATAGAGTTTATTAACATTTGTAGAAACAATAGATATCTTTTCAAGATTTAAAGGTTTTTTATTGGCATATCTGAGCTTCATATTTTTCCCCACATTATTTTGAAATATACGCAAATCATTATGTAAGCATATTCGCGATACTTCGTTTCCTATTGAATAATCCCATATAGTATCATGATTTGACATATCATCTTCCTGTGTATATAATAAGGAACACCACGCGCCCCCTGATATCCCGGTAATGTTATAATCTTGGATAGGTATATTGTTTTTAATGTATCCCACTACACCTATGCTGTATGGCAAATATAATCCGGTACCGTATACATTTATATTAACAAAAGCCCTGCCTAACATACTTAAATTGCATAACATCAAAACAATCAATTTAATATAGCTAAGCATTTTATTATAAGTAAATAAGATAAAAATAAGATAATAACGGGTAGGTACGACTAAGATACTACTTTTCGCCACTTCTTTTTCTCTTCTGTTAAATCTCTTTTTCTCATATAATTAAAAAAAGCCAATACATCAACTTCGTTGCCTACTGAGAAATAAGAGTTCAGTTCACTAATACATCTCTCATTCTTATGAATACATCCTAAAATAATGTTATTCATAATGTTTTTATAGCGGTCAGAGATAAAAGGCGGCTGATCAACAAGCCATTTGGCCTTAATATTGGCATACATTTCAGGAGAGACTAAAAGCTCCTCTAAGGAATCATTGTCATACTTGATATTAATAACAACCCTTTTATCAGCATTTTCTTGCGTAATATCAAATATTTCCAAAGATACTATCTCATTATTTGTATATTCCATTTTAATATATATAAATATATCTTTATATTTATATGATAACTGTAACCTATGAAAATAATATGAAATATTATGATTTAATTATATTAGGAGCAGGTCCTTCGGGATTAGCGTTAGCTCACATATCAAGTAGTATATATAGAAATATCTTAGTAATTGATAAAGAGCAAGAAATCGGCGGAATCCATCGTGTAAAAAGAGATTACTATGGAACATATAGCGAGTGTGGTCCCCGCATCTATATGACAGCCTTTTATAATTTTATGGATATTATTAGAGATATCGGGATTGATTACAAGGATATATTCACAAAATATAAATATAATTTTATCACTAACCTATTATTCAGAAATGGTCTAAGTATATATGAAAAATATATATTGCTATGTGCGTATTGTAAATATATGTTAAATGATAATTATGGGAAAACAACGAACTTATATGATTACATGATATTTTATAAGTTTTCAACGAGTTCAATAGATATTATAGACAATATCTGTGTATACATAGACGAAGGCAATAGTAAAACATACAGCTTAAATAAGTTCATCAAGCTCTATGATATCCTATTTAATAGCAAAATACTGGTATCATCTAAGCCACAAGACTACTATTTATTTAATGTATGGAAAAAGTATTTAGAAAACAGAGGAGTATCATTTATTCTTTCAGATAGTATTAAAAACATCAATTTAATTGATAATAGTGTATCATGTGTAGAGTTATATAGTGGCCAAAATTATGGCTGTGTTAATCTGGTCTTAGCAGTCCCTCCAACGGCACTTGTAAAACTCTTAAATAATGTTAACAATTGCGAAAGCGAAGAGGATAACAAAATGTTAAAATATGCCTTTGGTGATTATGAAGAGATTGAAAGATGGAAAGAAAATACCAAATATAAAAACGTAATTTGTATAACTTATCGTTTTAAAGATTATATAGAAATGATGCCTCGTAATGGCCTTGTGTTAATAACTGAGTGGGGAATAACAGCTTTAAACATATCAGAATATTGTGATAAGTTAGATAATAGCAACTATCCTATAATTAGTGTTATGGTAACACAATGTGATACTCGTAGCTCTTATAATAATAAGACAGCAAATGAATGTAGTGATGATAATGAATTGATAAAAGAGGTATATAGGCAATTGAGGATATCATATATAAATTATATAGATGTCGAATATTATGCCATTATAAATCCGAATAATTATTATGATAATAAAAATAAAAGGTGGAAATGCGAGGATAATGCGTATTACAATGCATTTTCTGAAAATTATATAGCATTTAAGAGCAATAGCATTGAAAACTTATATAATCTCGGGACACATAATGGGAAAAGCTATATTCCGTTTAATAGTATAGAAAGTGCTATATCAAATGGAATAGCTCTTGGGCGAGAGCTATACCCCGATGTTATGAGAAAATGCTATGTAAAGCGTGGAATATATGGAAAGGATATAGTGATATTGTGTGTAATGATATTATATACTGTAATAATTTATTATAGTATATTATAATAGATAATATACTACAAAATGGAAAGAGGATTAATTATGTTATTACATTCAGTTATAATTGGTTTAATACTGTATATATTAATGGTTTTTGTATTTAAGCAAAACGAAACCGTTGCAGAAAACCGTAGTATATTAATATCAGCCTTAATATTAATATATATGATATTATTTGGTCATGGTATTCCTGGCGAATTAAATAGATACTTGTGAGACAAGGGAATATGAGAGCATATATGCGTTTTTATTTTTTTCTAAAAAATTATCAACACGTGATATATTAGTATCGTCATATAATACGAAGGTTCCGTCGGTTTCGCAAATAGCTGTATAGTGTCCTCCATAAGTATTGCCGCTATGTAAGGCAATCGATGTCAATTTATAATTCTTATCATTTTCTAAATCAAATAATACGGTTCCTTTATCAAAGAGTATATTTGGATTAATATTTATGGACGTATCATTCTTAATATTTGGATTAATAAAACGGTTAATTATGATAAATAGGATATCTGGCAATCTCCATATTTTTGTAGATTTTATATAATCGGTTTTACAGTTGCATTTATTACATACCCAATCATTATTATAGTTATCTTCTATAAATAATTGGCGTATCATAGTTATAACGTTGATATTTTGCGAGTTTTCTGGAATATTCAAATAAAGAGCGTAGAATGGTTCAAAATTGAAGAGAGAGTTATCGCAATTTTTGCATGTAGTAATATTAAGGATGAAACCTTGTGTTATTTGCTGCCATCTGGATATCTTATTTTCATTGTGTTGTATATAGCCATGTGCGAACTTATCGCCAATAAAATTACTACTAACCAGAGCATTTTTATAATCTATCTCGGTATCATATGCAAACCCATTTATTATATTTTTGTTATTTAATTTTAAATTATCATAATCTAATATTAAATTATAGTATCGTTCGTCCTTATTGATTTCGCTTATTATTTGCTGGTTAATAAATATAAATAGTTCAGTAATATCAATTTGCTCTCCATAATTAAAAATATTACCAAAAATACTGTATAGTTTGGCTACTAACTTTTTTGGAACAATAGATTTATTATTTACATGCATTAAAACAAGTACCTCTTTTAAATTAGTTAATAGAGAGTTATCGTCCATCATCTCATAACTTATTATAGTATCTCGCATTAAATCATTTCTACATATTATCTGTATTAAACTATTTATAGCACATGTGAATCCCAGATTTGCTAATCCTTGCATTAATATATAATATATCCTAAGTAATTTTTATATCTTATATTAGTAGATAATGGCAAAAAACAAAATATCAAAATCCAAAAGTTCAAATAATATTAAAAGCGTTAATAATTCCGAAGAATTAAAAATGATTAAATCGCCTTTAACAGAAGCATTTGATAATAGACAAATAATTGCGAAGAGTGTAGGAAATACTATCAGAAGTTTTTTGATTTTTAACGTAATTATTGGTATCATAATATTAATTATAAATGTCTATGCTATATTGTGGATTCATAAATTAGATACTATAAATTGTGCTTGTAGCGAAAGCTATATGCGTTCATATATTAAATATTATTTATATGTATTTATCCCATTCATATGCATGGATATTTTAACGAGTATATATATATTAACTTCCGGCGTATCTATATTAGATTTGGCTAATAATACATTATATAGTATTTACAGAAACTTCAGAGCAGTATTCAGCATATTTACAATTATTAACATTGTTGTTGTTATAATATTTATCAATAAATTAAAAGAAATAAATTGTGTATGCAGCGAAGATATAGTAAGAGAAGTTTACTGGATTTATAATATTGTACAAGCTTGTTATTTTGCTATTGCATTTTTAATAATAATAGTAGGTATGTTAATGATATTTACAAGCTCACAATCTCATCGATAATAAAAGCATCGTCGTAAATGTATTCTTTTCAATCTTAATCAAGCTCTTCTACTACTACATTTTTTTTATCAGTTGATTCAGTTGATTCAGTTGATTTTGGTGCTGCACCATCTGCCTCATCAGTATCTTCGTCCTCCTCAGTCTCATCAACTCCCGGCATACCACCTGGCATACCACCTGGCATACCACCCGGCATACCACCTGGCATACCACCTGGCATACCACCTGGCATACCACCTGGCATACCACCTGGCATACCACCGGGAGGCGCTCCTTGGCTATATAGCTTCTGCATTAGAGGATTTACCTTATCTTCAAGCTCTTTTTGCTTATTTTTATAGACTTCAATATCACTACTCTTATTTTCATCAAACCATTTTAGTCCTTCATCGATTATAGGGTCAAGTTCTTTCTTAATATCGTCCAATATTGGTGGAGAATCAGGACGTTTAGTCATAGAGTTTCGTAGATTATATAGATAATTTTCAAGACCATTCTTTGTTTCAATCAACTCTTTTTGCTTATTATCCTCGTTCTTATATTCCTCTGCCTTCTTAATCATCTCCTCAATCTGCTCTTTTGACAATCGCCCCTTATCATTTGTAATAGTAATGTTATTAGTTTTCTTAGTTGATTTCTCTTCGGCTGTGATATTCATGATACCATTTGCGTCAACATCAAATGATACCTCAATTTGCGCTTGACCACGAGGCATAGGTGGAATACCATCAAGATGGAAACTTCCTAGAAGATTGTTGTCCTTAGTAAATCCGCGCTCTCCCTCATAAATCTTAATATCAACACCGGGTTGATTATCAGAATATGTAGAAAACACCTGCGATTTCTTAGTAGGAATAGTAGTATTACGCTCGATGATTTTAGTCATAACACCACCAGCTGTCTCAATTCCCAGTGAAAGAGGAGCAACATCAAGAAGAAGCAATTCGTTTGTCTTGCTATTCCCTTGTCCTGTTAGGATAGAAGCTTGAACCGCGGCACCATAAGCAATCGCTTCATCTGGATTTAGAGATTTATTCAATTGCTTTCCATGGAAATATCCAGACAAAAGCTCTTGTACACGAGGAATACGCGTGGTACCGCCAACCAATACAATCTCGTCAATATCACCTTTTCCCATCTTGGCATCTTTTAGAAGACGGTCAAGTGGCTCTAGTGTTCGTTGGAAAACTTTATCGGCAAGTGATTCAAACTTTGCGCGCGTCAAAGTTGTATTATAATCTACGCCGTCAATAAGAGAATCTACTTCAATAGTAGTTGTAGTAGCAGAAGACAAGTTCTTTTTAGCTTTTTCAGCGGCAATATTGAGACGCTTTAGAGCACGAGCATTCTCGCGTACATTCTTTTTATATTTCTTATTGATTTCATCGCATAGATAATCTACAATAATATTATCAATATCAGAGCCACCGAGATGAGTATCTCCTCCCGTCGCTTTTACCTCAAAAATACCACCGTCAAGTGTAAGAATAGAGACATCATGAGTACCGCCTCCGCAATCAAATACTAGGATATTGCGCTCTTTTTTATCATCTGTTTTATCAAGTCCGTATGCAATTGCAGCAGCTGTAGGCTCGTTGATAATACGAAGAACTTCGAGGCCCGCAATAGCACCCGCATCCTTTGTAGCCTGTCTTTGTGAATCATTAAAATATGCAGGGACAGTAATAACAACCTTCTTCAAAGGATGACCTAGGAATGATTCGGTTGTTTCTTTAAGGCGCTGAATTACCATGGCCGAAATCTCCTCTGGATGAAAGCTCTTATCTTCTTTCTTATACTTAACATTAATCAAAGGCTTATTATTAGCATCTCCTGTTACATTAAAAGACCATAGTTTAATATCCTCTTGAACCACACTGTCATTAAACTTCCTTCCGATAAGGCGCTTAGTGTCATATACAGTATTCTTGGGATTCATAGTTGATTGATTTTTTGCCGCGTCGCCCACTAGTTTCTCTTCATCACTAAATGATACATATGATGGGATGATGCGAGAGCCGGTTTGAGTATCAGGGATAATTTCAACCCTGTCGTTAATCCAGATAGCGGCGCAACTAGTAGTAGTACCGATATCAAAACCTGCGGCAATATCTTTGCAATCTGTCATTATACCTATTATTCTTTTCTTATACATATATTATATGCAAAATCTTTATATATTTTTATATTTTATATTAGCATTATGACGATATTTATTAGAATTAAATAATAGTATAGTGTGATTGCAATAATTAAAATAAAATAATAATATATTATAAAGACGCATCCTATTATAAAATATGAAAGTAGATTTAGATAATACTTCAGATTATGATAAACAGATTATATATTTAGATTCAAGAAATGGTATATTTCCGAATAAGAACGAGTTTAGCTTTAATATTAAGTTTGATGAAAAAATAAAGAACCTGACCAGTGTCAAAATAATAGAGAGCTCGCTTGTATTGAACGGAAAGCTCGGATTAAAATGGGAATATGTAGGAACAGTAGAACCTACTGGGAACAAAATAACAAATACTGCACTTACGTCATTTCTTGATTATGCCAATACTGAAATAACACCTAAACAATATACAGATTTTAATGTACAGGGGACTAATGCAAACAATTATATAATATTGGCCACAGATTATGTAGAATTAAATCCGGGTCTAATGTGGAGCAATATAGGTTTTACAGAACCCAATGATGGTACAACTGAATATGTTAATACCAATTTAAATACCAAATTATTAGAAAAATATTGTGCGAATGACACAGTAATAAATCTGACAAGAGCTGAATATAACAGCTATATTGTAGGCAATTCGGCTCCTGTAATAACCAAATTTGCCAAATTAATCCCGGGCGTATATTGGGAAAAATCTACGACTGCAAATACGGTATCTGGGGCAACTCTAATAAAAACACTTGATAACGGAAATGTTCTGAGAAACGCGTTTATTAATGCGAGTGATACAACAAAAATAGAGATTACAAAAGAACAGTTAAGGACTATAACGACGGCCAAATTGGTATCCGGTAACTATATTAGCATTCCTATAAATGAAACAGACACATACTATTATATTCCCAAAACTATATATTTTAAAACGGCTATATTATATTTTAAACCCGTAAAAAGAATAACATATAACAGCACATTCTATGTTGAATTAAATAATTATGATAGGATTCATTCCTATATTAACAAATATGATTCTTGTAATAGCATCGTTAATTATAATACAATAAAATATTTTGATACTCTAAATTACAGCGGGACTACTGAATCAAGTCTAGTATTATACAAGATTAAAAACTACTATTCTATAACAAGCTCTAATTGGACAGACGCGACCATACATATATTAAATCCCCCTGAAACATCTTGTAATAGATTTACAATAACTATAAGAGACAAGGATTTTAATATATTGAAGTTTGGCGATTATTTAAATGAAGAATCTTTCAATATGACAATATGTGCTTATACTATCAAAAAAAATATATATGGATAATTGAATATAATATATTTACTTGTAGAGATGATGAGATTGAATGTTATTAATAATTACAAAACGATTTATTATAACTTTCTCGCATCATTTTATTTATGTTTAAACTATATATTGCCATATTATGATGATGTCATTATTAGCATTCAAAGTCAAGCTATTAAACTGTTAATTGACAATGATACATTGAATATGAAAAAAGTTAAAAAGATTAGAATGATTGAGTTTATTGACAGTCTTAACAAAAGCGACAAGATTATTCTCGATAAAGAAAAGGATATTATATTGATTGATTACTGCATTTACGAATGCCATGATGACAGTGCATGCACCGAAAGCACATCAGAACCCGATACAGGAACTGAGACAGGAACTGAGACAGGAACTGAGACAGGAACCGAGACAGGAACTGAGACAGGAACCGAGACAGAGTCTGATAGCAATACAAATCAGCTAGGAACCAAAGACGGTGGAATAACAAGTAGCGATAGCGACCCCGACAAAGACCCTTATGAACCCCGTAGAAAAAAGAGTAGAATTGACAATGATTACACTTATCTTCCAGCTGGACCAGGAGGACCATCCGGACAAGCAGGGCATGTGAAAGATAAGGATGATTATTATAATATGGGTGTACATGCTTTATCTACTACAGCTGCGACAGCCGCAGCAGCTGCTAAGTATCTAATAGAAGATTCTGTGAGTAATTCAACAGATACAGCGGATACAACGGATACCGATGATAGAGATGGATACGAATTGGATAAAGAGATTGATGTGAGTATTAGAAATATTATTCAACAGATAATATATGATAAAAATAAGGACGATTAGACTTTCATATAATTGCAGAAGAGTTTAGAGATAGTCAAGGGTCAATCTTTTGTTCCAGATATTTTTTAATTCATGTTCATAATCAATATCACCGTAGCAATTTTTCATAAGCCTTTCATTGAGATTTTCCCTTATTTTGCTTCCTAATATATTATTTTCATATTGATTAATATAATAGATGTTCTCATATGCAGCAACATTATTGTTGTTATATATCTTATTTTTGATATAATTATAATATAAGAAATATAAACATGTATCTATACTTCCTAATGTAAAATTGTTTTTTATAGTAGTAGAAAAACACTGGTCTTTTATTTCAATAATTCTTATTATATTGAAGGTATGATTAGTACCCTTATTTATTATAGTAATATCATATTCTCTATATTTATTATAATTATTGACACCCTTTTTAATAACCTTGATATCATATTTGCTATCACTCATATTTAATAAATCTCTAATATCTTTATAGGCCTCAATGATATTCTTAACTAAAACTGTTATATATACAGAGTTCTCGGTTAAACGATAGCAGCAGAATGAACAATTATTATAAATCTTGATAGAATAGCTATCTATAATGGGTAACTTGTTATCTTTAACATATTCAAGTATTTTTTTAACAATTTCGGAGTACTCTTTTTTTATCGGAATACATTTTAATACCTCTTTGCTGTTTTCAGTAGGATAAAACTTATTAACGAGTTCCATACGATTATATAGCTTTTCCCATCTAAAACCTGATTGTAGCGGTCTTGCTAATTCAAAATACAGGTTCTCTTTAATCATTTCTATGGGTATAATTTTGTATTTATCCTTGTAATATTTTAGAGCGCCTTTATTACTTTTAATATGATTAGATAAAATATCAAAAATATCAGGTTCTAAAAATGTGATATCAAAGAATTGCTTACCATATACTGATATCTTATAGGTATTTTGATGAATTGCACGCTTGATTTTTATATATTTATATCCAGCTTTCTTAATTAAATTAGCAAGTTCATAAG
>Ga0255102_1000450_pt1 | contig 11420 bp, 14 predicted proteins | sample Law_Cont_RepA_0h_FD_188448 | JGI IMG/M metagenome (GOLD analysis project Ga0255102, IMG submission 188448) | Freshwater microbial communities from St. Lawrence River, New York, United States - Law_Cont_RepA_0h | ecosystem: Environmental > Aquatic > Freshwater > River | place: USA: New York... | reverse complement strand
ACAAAAAACCCCAGGGTGTTTAGTCCTGGGGTCCTTGGAAGTTATAATGTAATTTGTGTTACACTAAGGTCTCCTGGGACCCCGAACAAATCTCTGGTGAACGATCATTACTTGACGCGAACCATACAGAGGGCATAAAGCCTCCTTGCTTGGATATCGTTTGATAATGTATCGAACAGTTTTTCATTTGCTTTCTCTTGTTTCCTAAAATTGCTAGCACTTTTGCTAACGTCTTGTATCTATTGTAGCACCTCTCAGTGCCCCTGTCAACATGTTTTGGCATTTATTTTTTGTTGTATTTTTACAACAGTTACAACGACCTTGCTTGCTAACTTGTTTCTATTATAAGAGTATTTATATCTCTTGTCAAGAACTATATTGTTATGTGGCAGTTTTGCCACTATTTGATTTTTGTTAACTTTATATTACAAATCTATAGTTTCAGGATCTACTAATCCCAACTTAGCTAATCCCAGCTCTTCGAAACCCCAACTTCTTTCCTTGCAAGAATAACATGAATTGCATTTTCCTCTAAGTTGACGGGAACAAGAATGTGTATATGGTATTATAAAGTCAGTTTCTAGCTTGTACAATATATCAGTCATCTGTGGTTTGAGTAAATTCAAAAAAGGTTGTTGATACAAGGAAGTTTGTTTGTAGGTAAATCCTAGACCGCCTTTAAATATTTTAATATCCGGCGGCGGCATATTATTTCCGCTAAGATACATTAACCCATTAAATTGTTTGCATGTTTCAACAATAACATTAGCATCCATTCTGCCCTGGCGAATAGCTTCTTCAGTATTGGGAATATTGTTCACGTGCAATATGTTAACTTGAAAATGATCTTCAAACTTCTTTAAAATACGAGTTGCATACATTGGCTCGCCTGTTGGTTTTTCTAGGGTGAAGGCAGTTAGAGATACTGTTTTTAATCGATTAGTCTCGGCCAGTTCTTTTAAAATTAAAGACAGCATTGCAGACGAGTCTAGGCCGCCTGACATAAAAATTCCAATTTTATCTACCTCTGGGATAGTAAAAGTAAACTCACGTTCTAAGTGTTTAGGTCCAATTATTATTTTCATACTGTGGTTATTTATTAAATAAAGAATGACCACTGATCCTAAATTTGCTTTTCCTACTAAACCAAACGACTTCTCATCGTCTTTAAATATTAATGTATCAACAGAACATTTAATGTGTGAAATGCAATTAAGTGCAATAGGTTGCTGGGAGCCTTTAGACTTCTTAATTGATCAGTCAATTTGGAAAGACGACATGGGCAGGCTCAAAGACCTGTGGCGGCCATTTCAGCCAAAAGAAGGAATTACCAACGATAGAGATTCAATTTTATTGTTTGGGTTAAATGGTGACACTGCAATCAGTCCAACGGGATTGTCGCATGTTCACGCAAAAATAGGTCGTTTTCCAAGAGAAACTGAATTTACCTATCCAACTGATGCTGTTCCCCTACTACATTCTTGCCAAGAAGTTATGGAGTTCTTTTCTCCCATGTGCCGAAGTTTTATCATAAGATTAAATGCCGGCGGTTTTTATCCAAGACATAGGGATCACTTTTTAATTAATCGTGATACATTTAGACTTGTTACTTTTTTAGGTAATTCGGGCGATCAACTAGAATGGGAAGTAGAAGGTAATATTAAAACATTTTTGCCAAATACTACCTACTATGTTGATACTAGAAAAATGCATAGACTATCGTCTTGGAATCACGGATCGACTATGGTAGTATGGAATGTTCAAAAAACATGGACCAACGTTCTAAAAGTCTTAACACGATTAAAACACAAATAAACAGTATTAACTATTCAGCACCTTAGCAACTGAGTTCATCACGCTGGCAATACGTCCAATGTCACGAAGTTGCTCTACAGTATAGCCTTCTTGCTTCAATGTTTCATAATGTGCTTTCACACAGAAGTGACACTTACCCACGATACTAGCGGCTAAACTAAATGCTTCAAAGTTGCTTTTGGTAGTTCCACCATGACTAGCAATGGCGTTCATGCGTAACTGTGCTGGCAATCCTTTTAGAGCTGGATCATCAACCATCTCAACATATGGATACCATACATTGTTTTGTGCCATGATTGACGCAGCAGTCATCGCTGACTCTGCGTGTACAGGACCATCCGCTAGCAAGATACTTAGTACCTTTCCGTTACCTGTTGCGGCGAGTGCGGCCACAGCACATCCCATAGCCACATCTGCGTCTAGTGTACTACGCAAAAGAACAGCGTCAAGATTTAATTTGGTGTCCTTAGCGTAGTCTGGCAACGCACCTTTTACTGATTCAATAAAACTCATTTGGTTTTGTCCTTGTTAGTTTCAAGCCACAGTGATAGCAATGAACGCCAGCATAAAGATCAATACTGCACCAGCAATGGGAATCACAATATGTGCATGTTTAGTCACATCTTCTAACCATTGTTCTATTTCAGGTTCTTCATGCTTTTGGTTCATTGTCTTTATTCCTGTGTATGTCCCATAGTACTACTCCTACCACAGTGACCATGACTATTATAGCAATAATTTCATCGATGGTCATACTTATGCTCCCTGATAGAAGTTTGTTTCATCTTCTTTAGCAAGTTCAGGAGTGTTCCAAACATTACGATTGTTCCACTCTTTGACTTTTTGCAAACGTTCGTGTTCTGTCAGTTCGTAACATCTAGGTAATTGATCAGGTTGCCTCATCAATGGATACTGATGGTTTGCTGTGCGGTCAAAGAATTTTAACATTATAATGTCTCGCCACCAACTGTACGGTTACAAGCACAGAGTTCGCCAGTTTGTAGCGCATCCAATACACGAAGTGTTTCTTCTGGGCTACGACCAACGTTCAAGTTGTTGACAGTAACGTGTTGGATAACATTGTCTGGGTCAATGATGAATGTAGCACGAAGTGCGGCGCCTGCTGGAGCATAGAATACGCCCAACTGCTCAATCAAACTTACACTGCCACGTTCTTCACCACTTTGGTGACGGGCAGTGTCAGCAAACTGAGTGTGCGTGATTTTTTTCAAATCACTGTGTGCCTTTTGCCATGCAGTTTTGCAGAACTCGTTGTCTGTTGAACCTGTTAGTAAAACTGCATCACGGTCTGCAAAGTCTTGTGTCAATTTGTCATATGCTACAATTTCTGTAGGGCAAACAAATGTAAAGTCTTTTGGATAGTAAACGATTACTTTCCACTTGCCTTCAAAACTTTGATCTGTGATTGTGAAGTATGCATCTTCTGGTTGTCCTGGCTTGACACCTGTAATTGCAAATGCTGTTAATTTATCGCCAACTGTTTTCATATAATTCTCCTTTGTGTGTGAATGAAACAATGTTTATTGTACATTTATTTACGCTATAAATCAATGGTTTTCCATTAGTTTTGCCTAATATTTTTTAATGGCAGTAATAGGAAAAACTAATAATGAAAGGCCCCGAAGGGCCTTTATTAAATCAAAATTGATTATCCAACTACTGGAGTATACTCAATACCAGTTGTTGCTAAACCAACTAAACCAATAGTTGTTTCAAATGCTGCCAATTCACTTGCGGCAACTAATACATCAGCTTGTGACAAATTGCTGTTGGTCATCCATGCTGTGTAGTCAGTGACCTGTGTCAATGTGGCATTGGTGCCGTAGACATTTTTGTAAACATGCTTGATGAATGTTTCATTGCTAACACCACCTGCGTCTGCTTTGTAAACATCTGTGTTTAATAGAGCGTCCGCTAGCTGTTTGTTTGTCCAACCTTTGTCAGCAAGGTCAATACCGATACCTGTATATGCTTTAGTAACGTCGGCAGTACCTAATGCGGCTGCCAACAATGCATAAACATCGCCTGCACGACCTGTAGCATCATAAGCAACGGCCTTGTCTGTGAATACCACACGCTCGTGGTTAGCAAGGTTGAATTCCATGTTGCTAACCAATGTGCTGGCTAACTTTACATTGTCAGCAGTTTTAGTTGTTGTGTATTCTGTGCTAGCACCACCCATAGTATAAGTGTCAACGCCTGTGGTACCTGTTACATCTACAGTAATATCTACTGTACCATCGCCTGCACGACCTGTACCTACTACACCAAATGTAGCAATCTTACCTAGTGTACCAACTGTTGCTACAGTAACAATTAAGTTGTTAGCAACGGTTCCGCCTAGTGCTGTTCCGGCTAATGTGATTGTATCGCCTGCGACATACCCAGTGCCTGCACTAGCTGCTAGGCTGTCTAGCACAACAGAATATACTCCGTCGGTCTTTGTAACATCAAATGTGGCATCTATTCCTGCACCGCCGGTTAAGCCGGTAACATTTTGGTATGTGGTATTAACTGATTTGTCTTTGATTGTAATTGTTGTTGTCATAATTTTCCTTATTAAAATGATTCATAAACTTAATTAGTGGTTTATACTAATATTATACACAGTTGTGACTGTAAAACATGTGCGTGTGCGCACAACTTCGATGCGAAATATTGGAAATACAGCCAAAAGAATAGGACCCGAAGGTCCTATGGTTGTTTATTTTACAAGGTAAGTCCTACCCCGGAGTTGCAGTTTCTTAGGCTGCGATTTCGAATTGTTCGTCATTCATTGCTGAAATGTCGAAGTCAACTTGGAAATACTCGAATGTATTTGCTTTTGCATTTACTTTGATTTGCTTGATTTAGAGTCATCGCCTACTCAGTTGCCGTCTCTAATTACTTGCCCAATCGATTACCGGAGCAGGCCCATTATAAAGTATACTAGCGGCTATGCCATCTTACTATCCCAGTATGTTGGGTGTTGGCTAATACACTTTATGGTGGACCTGGCGAGATTCGAACTCGCGTCTTGAACACATCCTCTTTGAAGGGATTACAACTATACGCTTATTATAGCGCATTGTATTTAGTATGTCAATACATTGTTGGTTTTATTTAAAGTGTTTTAATGCTGATTTAACCAAACTATCTATGCTGTTGATTAATGGCACAGCGTTGCGTGTATTTTGATTAACTGCTAATGGTATTTCAGTACAACCTAATACCACTGCTCGTGCACCACGGGCAATTAAACTGTCTATTACTACCATAAACATGTCATATGCTTGTGACATGTCTCCGCTTTTAATTAAATCAATAGCAGGTTGTACTATGTTGTCCATTTCTTCTTTTGATGGAACAATGCACGACCATCCTGCCTTGTTTAACTTGTATTGATACAAGCCTAGTTCCACAGTGGCCTGTGTGCCCATAACACCTATAGTGCCTGTGGCACCAACATCACGCAGTGCGTCAGCTACACTGTCTACAATATGTACAATAGGAACTTTCAGCTTGACCATATTGTCATACCAGAAGTGTGCAGTATTACAAGGAATAACAATTAGGTCACATCTTGCTGCTTTTAATATCTGCACACCTTCTAATAGAAAAGACAACGGGCGATCGTCACCATTGCGTAGACTTGTACTGCGATCTGGAACTTGAGGGTTGTTCCACAGGACAAAGGGTATATGTTCTTGATCGCATGTAGCAGGAGTTTGTGCTATAAGTCTGTTAACAAACTCAGCACTGGCCGCAGGTCCCATTCCACCTAGTATGCCCAGTCGCTTAGTCATAATGCAATCAATATGATTATTAAAATACCAATGGCTATAACTGCGGGAAGTCTCATTTCTTAAATAACAGTGCTGAAGCAATGATTAATGCTGTCTGTGCAGCTTCTACATCAGCGGGCTGTTCTTTCCAACCTACACTGATTTGTCCAATGAATACCCCAGGCTCTGCAGGTACGCTGATACGACACATATAGTTAACACCGCTATCTTTGTATGTAAATCCAATAAGACTCTGTGGTTTGAGATACGGACTACAAGGAATTTTACCAGACATTAGGCCAATGACATCATTGTTGTTGTCATAGTTTTTACTGAACAAGCCAACGTCTAATCCATTGTGTTCTTTAATCTTTCCACCATTGCGTGTGGCTAAGAACACAATTTTTCTTGTGTTTATCAGCGTGTTAACTTCCATGATAGACACTAGTTCTATGTCTGTATTCTTTAATAGGAAATTATATGCTTCTTCGTACTTGCCGTTCATTTTTGGCAGGGCCTGTTGCGCACGATAACTGGCCATGAAGTTATCTTTCTCAGAGTAGACAATCCAGCCTCCAAAGGTAAGGAGGCAAAGGAACACAACTGTAAATAGACGAAATGGACTTTCGCCTATATACTTTAATAGGTCAAGTAGAAACTCTTTCAGCTTGTCCATCTGGTGGTTCCTTGTCACAGACAAATGCTGTTACTGCAACATTTCCATGTACGTGACTTGCTGTGCGAATCATATCCATTAATGGATCAACTGCAATTAACAATACTAATACCGCTTCACTTGGAAGTTTCAACAAATCACAAACAACTGCCACTGTGGCTACTGTAAGAATACCTGTCGTACCCGCACTTGCTAGACCAGCTAAGATACTACCAAACAACACAACTGCTAGTCCTGTTAGGCCTAATGGTGCATCATAGATGTTGGCGATGAATACTGTGGCAATAGCATAGTAAACAATACTGCCAATACGGTTAACAGTGAAACTTAGTGGAACAGTTAGTTCAACGCCGCCTTTGTCAAAGTGTAGTCTATGTAAGGCTTCTTGTGCATATGGAATACAGGCCAATGAGCTACGTGAGCTAACGGCAACAATTAATGTTTCTTTAGTTTCACGGATAACTGTAGCAAGACTCAATCCTGAACGCATCCAGATTACAACTGTACCTGCTACAACAACTAACATTCCGCCAATAAACTGTTGGAACACAAAGTCAAACATGGTCATAAAGATTCCCACGCCAACTTTGCCTACCTGTGATGAAATCATCGCCAACAAGGCAATTGGTAGGAAGTAGTTTAAGAACTTAAAGATGCTGATACTGGCTTGTTGAATACTCTTTAGTACTTCAACTAACATGCGTTGACCTTCAGTCTTCAAGTGGCCAAGTGCAACACCAAATATCAAACAGAAGATAACAATCTTCAAACTCTCACCATTGTTTAGTGTGTTGAAAATATTTTCTGGTATAAACTTCTCTGCCATTTTGCCTGCACTAACTTCTGCTGCCTGTGGCATTGGCTCTTTAAGAGTAATGTTTAAGTCAGTGCCACTGTCTTTGTCATTAACTAATACACCGAGTTGTGTTTTCTTCTCAGGCGTCATTTCTGTACCTGTAACCATCACAGTGCCTACGCCAATGACTGCGGCAAGAAACATACTGCCCACAAAGCCAACGATAATCTTGCGAATCAATTGTTGACTACCTTCTTTTTGTAGTAGGCCAATGATACCAACTAGAATAGTTGCTAATAAGAATGGTAGTACAACTACCTTCAGCAAACTAATATAGATGCTACCAATGCTGTCAAGTCCAATGCTAAACTCTGGGACATACACGCCACAGAGAATACCTACGATAATTGATCCAAGAATAGTCCAAGGACTAATCAGGAAACTTTTTAAATGTGCTGTTGTCATGTTATGTCCTTATTTCTTTTCAGCTTTGTAGCGATCCATTAACTTTTTAGTGTCAATGTTACTGTATTCATTTTTAATCACATAATCAACAATGCTTAATAGCTGAACTGCTTTGGGATTTACTGCAACTGCAATATTATCTACGCTGTCACTAATAGTAATACTCTTAGTAGTAATGGCTGCGTCTGGCTTTTCAAAAGCAATTTTCTTGATTTCAAATTCATCACGATAAGCGGCAGCAATGTCGCCACGTGTAACCTTGTCAATGATCACATCCCATTTGTCTTCGGGAAGAAACGTTGCATTAGGAAAGTTAATACGGGCAAATGTGTCGTAACTTGAATTACGAATAAAACTTATCTTGCCATTAAAATTGCGGATGACTTGATAAACTTCTTTACCTTGACCGTTCTGACTTAACCACAAACGATTAATAACTAAACTCTGTCTTAGTTTAACATAGGGTGCGCTGAACTTAACAACTTGTAAACGTGGGCCAGTTACAGATAATTTACTAACTGCAATGTCTGCTCTGCCGTCACGAACTTGTTCGACAACTTCAGCAAAACTTACTGCATCTCGTCTGAACTGTACGGGGACGCCAAGCAGGACGCCAATACGTCGAGCAATCTCAACGTCAAGACCTCGAATATCATCGCCTTCTCCACTGAAGAAAGGCGGAACATCATTTTTGGTCATTGCCACAACAAGCACGTTGGCTTTCTTAATTGCAGCAATATCTGCGGGTAGTGGTACTGTTGACGTTGGCATCTGTGCGGATGCTAGTGAAGTAACAAGTACAAGGAATAAAGTGAGTAGTTTTTTCATAGTAAGTTATTTATACTAAGAAATCAGTAGCTCAATTACAAAAAGATTACTTATTTGCCAGCGGATTATCAATGGCTTTTTGGATCTTGCTATCTACTTCTTTCTTTAGAGTTTCTACTTCACGGTTAATTTCTCTACGAGCTGAGGTAAATTCACTGTTAATTTCCTTGCGAGTTGTTTCCATATCCTTACGAATAGCAGCAGCTTCAGTTCTGGCTCGTTCTAGATCTTCACGTACTGCTTTACGCATGTCACGCATTTCTGATTCAGTTTCACGTTGTGCTGTTTTAACGCTACGTTCTACCTGTTCTGTAACTGTTTCATTACGGCGGATATCGTTCTTCAAGTCAGTTTTAATATCACGGGTATAATCAGCGCCTTTTTGGCTGTTTTCTTCAATAACTGCTAGACGTTTGTCAAATTCACTTAGATCTGGTGCAGAGTAATCAGCAATCTTTTTCTTCATGTTTTGATAGTCTTTATACACTTCAAATGTACCGTAAAGTCCACCCAGTATAGATGATACTAAGGTAGCTGCTACCATCAGCTTAGCAGGTGTAAATTCATAACCACCAATTGAGATTACAGTATCCTTACTGGCATATTTCTTTACCGCTGCTTCTGCTTCGTCAATCTTTGCATTGACGCTTTTGATTTCTTCTGTCATTTTAGTCTCCTAATTTAATTCCAGCCTTGCGGCCATTTTGAATTGTTTGCTTTTTGTTCAGCTAACATTCTAATCCATTCTTTCTTTACTGATAGGTCATGTTTCATACGATCTAGTTGATCCATTGAGTTATTATAATAAAACATATAGTAAAATGGTATACCAAATCCAACGCCTAACATAAAATAAGCAATGTAGTCCATATTACTTTCCTTACTTGTATTGCTGGTCGACCATTCGCTGATGCAGAGCATCACTGCCGCCTGTTAACCCTCTAAGAACTCTAGCATTATCAACTGTACGCTGATTCTTATAAACTTCTTTTGGTTCATAAAAAGCAGAATCTTTTAATACGACAGAGTAGGCATTAAAACCTGTAGGAACACTGGCTATACTGGCAATATCAATGCCGCCAGCAAGTTCATTTGGCAATACATTTCTATTGACACCTCCGGACTGTTGCTCTGTATTACCTTGTAGTAATTCAAAACGCTGTTGCATGATTATTTCTGATAAAGGATTTCCTGCTCGGCTTACTCCATTAAAACTGGCCACTTGTGGCATATCTAGTTCTGCGCTTCTATCTTGTAGTTTAGGCTGATACACAGGCGCTGATGATATTGATGATGTGCTTGCACTATTTGCGTTTGTTGTTGGCAGTGGGTTATAAGCAAACGGATTACGATTAACAATTAAGCCTGTTCCGCTACTGGACTGTACCGGAGCATCCACGGTAGTAATAACCGGTGCTCTTAACGCAACTGAGGAAGTGACAGGTGAATCAAATGTTTGCTGTTGTGACGTACTTTGAGTTTGTTGCGTTGTTTGTACTGCTCTACTTGTTTGTTGCTGTTGTGCAGTAGATTGTTGAATCTGCTGTGGACCCTGGCCTGACTGATTTGTTGTCTGCTGGCTGGCTTGTGTTGTTTGACTTGAAAACTGTGCGGCTGCTGTGGCGCTGTTGGCGCTCATTTCTTGATTCATGCTAACTGCGGCATTGCTGGCAGTCTGTGAACTTTGTTGCGTAGCTTCAAATGCCTTGGCTGCATTTTGTACAGCCTGTGCCTGCGTTGCTCGATCATTTGCCTGTGCAGTTCTAACCACACTCATTGCTAACTTACTAGGACCAGCGCCTCCTCCACCGCCCTGTTGTGGACCTGCAGATTGTGGACCTGCACTAGGAGGTGGAGCACTTGCTGTTTGAGTAGCTTGGGGAGGGCCACCTGCAGGTTGTGGGCCTGCTGCAGGTCCTTGTTGTGGGCCAGGCTGTGACGGACTGTCTTGTGGTCCGCTAGGATTTTGATTTGGATCTTGTCCCTGCGGTCCTGCGGCTGGACCCATTGGTCCTTGTGGACCCATTGGTCCTTGTGGTCCAGCTGCTGGTCCCATTGGTCCTTGCGATCCGGGTGCAGGATTAGTAAGGTCAGTGCCTGTTATCGCTGGACCTAGTGCTGGTCCTGGAGATGCTAATGCATAGTTGATTGTAGGCACAAACGAAGTCACTGATGCATTTGATACTGTAGATCCTAATATTGAATTCTTAACAGTGGCTAATGCATATCCTGGACAAGTGGGACTTGACAGTGGGTCAGCAATACACGGATCGGGTCTAGTTGAATATTTTAAACTAAAACTAACATTATAAATTTCTGGACCATACGTGCCGGCCCAAAAATTATTATCACGTCCTACAAATCCCACTTGTGCGTTACCTAGGGTTGATGCAACATACGGTGTAGCAAATGTTTCACTAAAATTAAATTGTGTCCAGTTATATCTTTGATTAGTCTGTGCTGTGTAATCGTAACTTGCAACTTGACTACCGGTACTGCCATACAACTTCACATAAGCACTCAAATAGTCTTGTCTGCCATCATCCCAACCGTTGCCATTCTTTGCCATAAAACCAAAGTTGAATCCACTAAGTTGTACAACACTGCCGCTGATAGATAATGCCCTGTTTATGTTAACAATTTGATTTAAGTCAACGGTGCCATAAGAGAAGTTAATATTGTTGCCTTCTCTAATGCTAGGGTTTGGACCGCAGTTACCCGGCTGTCCTGCGCCAAAGCATAATTGATTAACATAGACACCGTTATTCCAGATACTGGTTGTATCCGTGGGACTAGTACCGTAATTTATTAAATTACCAGTAGTACTAGTGTCAACAGTTTGACTATTACTTAAAGGCGTTATGAACAAGGATGCCAAGCAAAGCACCAATGCCAACTTTCTTGTAAGTTTCATCTATTTCTTCCTTTTGTGCTTTTGGCAACTTTTCTGGATTTGCTTCCCAAGCTGCCTTGGCCTGTTCACCAATCTTGCCTTCGTATGGGCAAGGTGTACCTGCTGCCAACATAGCATCAAATACTCTACGGTCTTGACACA
>Ga0255102_1000448_pt1 | contig 11427 bp, 14 predicted proteins | sample Law_Cont_RepA_0h_FD_188448 | JGI IMG/M metagenome (GOLD analysis project Ga0255102, IMG submission 188448) | Freshwater microbial communities from St. Lawrence River, New York, United States - Law_Cont_RepA_0h | ecosystem: Environmental > Aquatic > Freshwater > River | place: USA: New York... | reverse complement strand
TCCGTGGTTAGCAGTCGGTGGAACAGTTGGTGCATTAGGAGTTAGCGGAGTTCTAGCACCAGCCATGGCCGTAGCAGGCGGAATGGCTGCTTCAATTACAGCAATTGGCATGGAAGCCGGATTAATGGCCGGAGCCGCTGGTATGTATGCCGCACCTAGTATACTGCAAACAATTAAAGATTTGTTTGCCGCTGATGAAAACAGTATTCAAGCAGGTATTAAAAAGTGGGTGGAAAAACACGTAGGTGACGAAGCCGATGTGCAAGAGTTTTTACTAACTCATGCCAAAGCCGCATATGAAAGTAAATCCGATTTTCGTTGGAGAGCCAAAGATTGGCCTGTTAAATTAAGTAGAGATCAAGCAGAAGCACATTTAGAAAAGAATGATAAGTACTGGTTGGATACAGAAAAACAAAAAGTAAAAGATGCTGAAACGGCTAAGTCTGAAAAACCAGATACAATTCCTGATCCACAAAAATCTACATCGACACAAACTGCTCCAAGGCAACCTGCAGAGTCTATTGCTTATTTTAGAAATCTAGTTTCTGAGATGGATGCTCCTGCATCCGGAGATAAAGAGATGAGTAAAGAAGAATGGGACTCTAAGTTTAAAAACAATCCAGAAGTAAAGATTATTAACCCATTGCGTATGATGCCAAAAGACGGTTCTTATTTTAATCTTGCTACACAAAATGGACAAGCAGTCGGAGTATCTAAAGGATCTATGCTTGGGCGTAGTGCGTTCGGCCCAGAACTTCATGCAGTATTTGCCGCGCCTAAGACAGTTGATCAAGTGTTAAAAGATCTTAATCTTGAAAAGTTCGGTGGCTCTAGTACTGCATTAATTCCATCTGCACCTACAAGAACTGAAAGACCGCAGCCTACACAAAAACCAGAACCTGGTAGAGTGCTTAGACAACCAATGGCGTTAAGAAAATGAAACAACTAGTCGCACTATCTTTAGTAGTCTTACTTACCGGTTGTGCTTCTGTAAAAAATTGGGTTCCTAGTTTTAGCGATCCAAATCAATCCGCACGTATTATCGATGTGCGTCAAAGTGTAGCACAATTGGATTGCAAACAAACACACGCACCACAAGTAAAAAAAATCAAAGACAACTTAGACTGGTTTCAACTTTACAGCGACAGCAAAGGTTGGAGACAAAATGATGTTCTTAAATTAGTTAAGCCTATGCAGGAAACTGTAGATGACTTTTATAAACGTAGTGTTGAAAAGCAGGGTAGCGAAACCTACTGCGAAATTAAAAAGAAAGTAATGACTACCCAAGCAGAAAAAGCCGCTAGTGCTATATTGGGGAGATTCTAATGATTGAACAGTTACAACAATTGACGCAGTGTGACCGCCCGTGGGCCGCTGAAAGAGCCTCTATGGCATTACAGATGTGCGAATCCTTCCAACAAGGACAGATCAGCAACGACGAGTTTAAAGAACTAATGTTAGACCTAGTTAGAACAGACAAGTTAGAAAGCGAAGCCGATGACATACATTTAAAAACTATGTTAGTCTCGGCAATATATGCAGTAGCACAAGTTGCATAATATTCATGTATGAGAGTATGGAGTTTTGGTTGTAGTTTCACACACTACTTTTACCCCACTTGGGCTGACATACTAATTCACAGTGCAGAACAGCAAGGCTACCTAGGAGAAAACTGGGGCAGTTGCGGCAAAGGTAATTTATACATTGCCAACAAAATTCAAGAATGTCATGCAAGAAATACTCTAGGCAAAGATGATTGGGTCTTTGTATGCTGGAGCAACTACTTCAGAGAAGACAGTCATACAGACAAATTAGGATGGCACACGCCACGATTTGTCTTTCAACAAACACAATACAAAGACGGTACAGTAAACGGGTTTGGATCCGCAAAGTATTATGCTATGCGAGATCAAGCACTAGTGCAGTCTACTCGTTTAAGTCTGCAAGCACTGGGTGTAAATCAATATCATTTTAGTATTTTACCCATGAGCGGTGGTGATCGTGGTGTAGATAAAGTCAGTGCTGTGTATAACCTAGAATTCGATGGGCCGTCAATGATGGAAAGTCTTGGTCTAATGCTACAAGACGATGACGTCAAGCGTAATCGCATACGCAGTTTCCCTCCCGAAAATCCCACGGATACGCTAGAAGAATGGCATCCACTGCCACACGAACACTTAGAATACATTGAAAAGTACATACAGCCTAAAGTAAATTGGCTAAATACTGGAGTAACAGAAAATACAAAACTTTTTGTAGATTCTTGGAAGAACAAATTGTACACTATGCCACAGCCCATTGACTTAGGTGCTACTGGCTGGTCTACTAAGAAAAATAGAGAATGGTTATAATATGGATGATCTAAGAAAAGCACTTAAAATTGCATTTGCCAGCGAATTTTCATTTTATTTAAAGGCACACTATTTTCACTGGAATGTGGAAGGAATGTTCTTTGAACAGTTCCACGCATTATTTGGAAGAATCTACGAAGAAGTTTATGGTAGCATTGACGACTTTGCAGAAAATATTCGCAAGACTGGTGCATATACACCTGGCAGTTTTGAAAGACTATCCATGCTATCTAGAATTGAAGATGAAACTGATGTACCTAGTGCAGAAGATATGACTAGAGAATTATTAGAAGATTCTGAAAAGATGGCCAATATACTTAAATTAGTATTTGATTTATCCGAGCGTGAACACGAACACGGTTTGTCAGATTTTATTGCCGCTCGTTTAGACGCACACAGGAAACATTCATGGATGCTGAGAGCAACTCTAAAATAATTACACTGGGAGATTATATTCGCAGTGTTGCTGAAAAAGAAAAACGTCAGCAACAGCCGAACGTTGATCTCAACACATATCCAGTTTATCCCGAAGACGATGGTTATGACACTCCAAAAAATCCTTACGGCAATCATTGAAACATTAGCAAGGTTTGGCTGCGGACTAGCAGGCTTGCCTTACGACCCTGACACACCTTAGGACCGGTACTCGTTACCGTAAGTGTGCGCCGGCTGCTGGCGCGAAGAAAGCGATTCGCTACCGTAGACTTCGAAAGTGAGCATTTTTTACGGCTAAATAATTGTCAGGAGGACACAACCATGAAACAGAAAAAACTTTTAGTTGAACTGTACAAGGCTTGCGTCGACCACGATGCCAAAAAGATTGCGGAACTTAAACAAAAAGAATTCCGCAAGATTGCGAAACACAGGGCCGAAGGCAAACCGTTTACACACAAATGGACTTTGGTACAGATTTAACACAGAGATAAAAAAGCCCCTTCCGGGGCTTTTTTTTAGGTGTTTATAAAAGTTTTTCTATTACGACAAGGTTATTATCGTACGGAGCCGATCCCGATCCAGTTAATATTTGAATTCTATAGGCTACTTGTAACGAATCTATTTTTATTAGAGCATCTACTTTATCGCCTACAGCGTTTAACGTAGTATTAGGAAAATTAATAAACGATGTTGTAAGAGATGTGGAGCCATTACCTGTACCTGTAGCACCGCCATTAACAACAATATTATAGTGTGCGGTTAAACTACTGGTAGCCCGTATCTGGACATAACAGCCGCTGGAATTTGTAATCCTAATACCAATAACTCCAAATGTGACTTCTACATCCTGATCTGCCAACGATGATACTTTCTGATCGCCAATTAACGCAACCCCACCAGGAGTAACTCCGTCGTGTATGTATAAACTATTAGTAGTTAAATCAACAGCAAGAGCACCGTCTCTTAGTATTTCCGTGCCCGAAGCCGAAATATGTTGTCCTTTATAAACTCTACGTGTCATAGTAAATTCTCCTCTCTAATATTTATACAATCTTTCTATTCCGACTTCCGCCCTTCATTCCGTTTATTCTACATTTAAGGATGTAATCTTTGTGTAATATTGCGTCACAACATTTACAATAAATATGAGTATGGCGAATACATCAAAGACATATCGTAGTATATTCATCTCGGATGTACACTTAGGAACCCGCGATTGTAAAGCGGAGCAACTCAACAACTTTCTTAAAAACAACACATGCGAAACACTCTACATGGTAGGGGATATTATCGACGCATGGAGAATCCAACAAAACAAATGGCGATGGAAACAAAGCCATACCAATGTGGTACGTAGAGTCATGGGCCACGCCAAGCGCGGTACTCGTGTTGTGTATGTTGCAGGCAACCATGATGAATTTCTAAGACCCCTAATGCCCTATGGTATTGGCTTTGGCTTAATTGAAGTGTGTAATCAATGCGAGCATATTGGTATGGACGGAAAACATTACCTAGTCACACACGGTGACTTGTTCGATGGCATTACTAGACTAGCACCATGGATAGCGTTCCTAGGAGATAAAGCATATGACTTTGTTCTTAACCTCAACAATAAATTTAATTGGATTCGTCGCCGTATGGGTTTTGGGTACTTTAGCCTTAGCCAGTTTCTTAAGCACAAGGTTAAAAAAGCAGTAGACTTTATATTTCAGTTCGAACGAAACTTAGTGGCTTACTGCAAGAAGCGTGGCTTTGATGGTGTTATATGTGGACACATACACCACGCAGAGATCAAAGAGATAGACGGCATAATGTATATGAATGACGGTGACTGGGTTGAAAGTTGTACAGCACTTGTAGAACATCACGATGGTCAATGGGAAATAGTAACTTGGACCAAGGAGAAGGATGATGTGGATACTGATAATACTAGCAATGCACGTAAACGATCCAAAGGACATTCCGGGCAGAGTGACTCTAGCATTTCCGAATCAAGCGGATTGCGAACAAGCAAGAAAAACAATGACCAGTTGGTTGAAGTTTGATTCATTTAAAGTAATAGCAACATGTCAAAAACAATCTTAATTATAACTGATAACTTACCGGAGCAGATCAATGGCGTTGTCACAACTTACAAAAACATCGAGGCTTGTGCGGTTCTGGATGGTTATAGCGTTGTTTACATTACTCCCGGGGACTTCCGCTACTTTGATTGTCCTGGCTACAACGAAGTCAAGATTGCCTATCCCAGGGCGATGGGCAAGAAGATTGAGGCGTTCAGTCCGGATTATATCCATATCGCCACAGAGGGTCCTATTGGTCTGTCTGCTAGAAAATATCTTTCAAAACATAATTTTCGTTACAATACTGCTTACCATACTAAGTTTCCTGAAGGACTCCGTGCTTTATTTGGAATACCTGAAGCCCTTACTTGGCCTTTAGTCAGATGGTTTCACAAACACGCAGGTCGAGTATTGACTACTACAGATACAATGGTTAAGGAGTTAAGGGATCATGGATTTGATGGAGATATTATACCGTGGACTAGAGGTGTTGATCGTAGTATATTTTATCCTAGTCAGCGCAACAACAATAATAGGCTTACTCTTGTATGCGTTAGTCGTGTATCTAAAGAAAAAAATCTGGAAGAGTTCTTCACATTAGACTATCCAGGAGCACACAAAATTATGGTAGGCGATGGACCTATGCTGGAAGAGTATAAGGCACAATATCCTAGCGTTGAGTTTGTAGGGGCCAAGCGTGGTGTTGAACTAGGTGATTATTATCGTCAAGCAGATGTGTTTGTGTTTCCGAGTCGTTGGGAAACATTTGGACTTGTTATGATTGAAGCAATGGCTTGCGGCACACCGGTGGCGGCTTATCCATGTCAAGGTCCGTTAGATGTAGTTGATGAAGGCATAACTGGCTGTATGAACGAAGAACTCAAACAGGCTGTTAAAGATGCGCTTATGTTGGATAGACAGAAAGTTTGGGAAGGTAGTGGGCGTTGGACTTGGGAAAATGCTTGGACTATCTTTAGAGATAATTTAGTAGAAAAATCGGGTACAAGATAAGGTATCGCTGGAATTCGTAACCAGCAGTAGGGCTTAGGCCCTATTTTTACGACTAAATATTGTATGGATAAAATTATAGCAACGTTAGTGATGACGCATATCACAATAGTGTGTGTTACACTATACCTACATAGATGTCAGGCACACAGGGGTCTTGAATTTCACCCTGTACTAAGTCATTTTATGCGATTTTGGTTATGGTTAACTACTGGCATGACTACCAAGCAATGGGTAGCCATACATCGTAAGCATCATCAAAACACAGACGTAGAAGGTGACCCACATAGCCCGCATGTATTCGGTATCTGGAATCTAGTGTTTGGTGGAGTCAAGTATTATAATCAAGCAGGCAGCGATGCCCACATGGTTATGAAATATGGCATGGGTACTCCTAAAGACTGGATCGAACGTAAACTTTATACACCTCACCATCGCCTTGGCATTCTTGTAATGCTAGTCATAGACTTATTGTTATTTGGGCCATGGGGATTTCTAGTGTGGGGTGTTCAAATGATATGGATTCCATTCTGGGCCGCTGGCTTTATCAACGGTGTTGGACATTGGTGGGGTTATCGCAATGGCGAAACCAAAGATCACAGTCACAATGTAATGCCTTGGGGTATCTTAATTGGCGGTGAAGAACTACACAACAATCATCACTTGGATCCTGCTAATCCTAAACTAAGCCGTCGCTGGTTTGAGTTTGATATTGGCTGGATGTGGTTTAAAATTTTTAATCTAATAGGTTTGGCTAAGTTAAGAAGCAATAATGCTTGATTAATATTTCTAAATAAAGTATAATTACTTTTGTTATTAAGGAGATTTTAATGAGCAGTAGAACCTACGGGCCTGAAGAAAAAGCCAAACTAGAACGTCTTGTCAACGAAGGTGTTCAAATCAAATATGAAATTGAAAGTTTGTCTGAAGGATTAAAAGAAACTGTTAAAGCAGTTGCAGAAGAACTTGACATCAAACCAGCACTAATTAACAAAGCGATTAGTATTGCACACAAAGGTAACTGGAATGATGTGTTCAGCGACTTTGACGACTTGGAAACTCTTATTGTCACTGTCGGTAAAGACAAGTAATGAATCAATTTTTAACTGCTGTTAATAACACAATAAACTGGGCCAAAGAGGACTTTACCTCTTGGCCTTTGAGATTTGTGCTTGAAATTACTGCATGGGCCATGAGTATTGTCTGTGCTATATGGATGGGCATTACGCTACCCAATCCACCTTTTTTAATCTTATATCCGTTGTTTATTACCCAATGTGCCATATTTGGTTGGGCCGCTTGGACAAGGCGCAGTACCGGTATGGTTGCTAACTATTTGTTGTTAGTCACTATCGACGTCATTGCCTTGGCAAGACTGATAAGTATTCAATAAGATGATGGTTTAATCAGCCACAAGTGATTAAAATGGTATTTGTCAGCCCTAAATGACATGGGAGAAAAACAAAATATGAGTTATGTAGATGCTCTCTTTGACAGAGAGAATGATATCATCAAAGTTGTCGAGCGCAACGAGCAAGGCGAACGTGTGTTTAAAGAACATCCGGTACGCTACACATTTTACTATCCAGATCCAAAAGGTAAGTTTACCAGTATTCACGGGGATCCCCTAACTAGGATAGTATGCAAAAATACCAAAGACTTTCGCAAAGAACAAGCCATTAACAGTGGCAAGGAACTTTATGAAAGTGACATCAATCCAATTTTCGTACATCTAAGCGAAAACTATCTTAATCAAGATGGACCTAAACTAAACATCTGCTTCTTCGACATTGAGGTAGACTTTGATCCCGAACGTGGCTACAGCACTCCAGAAGATGCTTTCATGCCAATCACTGCGATTACTGTTTACCTAAAATGGCTTGGCAAGTTGATTACGTTGGCAATGCCTCCTAATGGCATGAAGATGGATGATGCTAAAAAATTACTTGAAGATATTCCAGACACACATTTGTTTGACAACGAAGCAGATATGTTGGAAACATTCCTAGACTTAATTCAAGATGCTGATATTATCAGTGGATGGAACAGCGAAGGTTATGACGTTCCTTATACTGTTAACCGTGTTACACAAGTGTTGAGTAAAGAAGACACACGCAGATTCTGTTTATGGGATCAATTTCCTAAACGTCGTGAATACGAAAAATATGGTAAGAAAGCCGTAACATATGACTTTCACGGTCGTGTACACTTAGACAGTCTTGAACTGTATCGCAAGTACACCTATGAAGAACGTCACACTTATCGACTGGACGCTATTGGCGAGATGGAAATTGGCGAAAACAAAACTGTCTACGAAGGTACGCTGGATCAGTTGTACAACAATGACTTTCATAAGTTTATTGTCTACAACAGACAAGATACTTTGCTGTTAAACAAACTAGACGATAAGTTAAAGTTTATCGACCTTGCTAATAAACTGGCACACGAATGTACTGTATTGCTACAGACAACAATGGGTGCCGTGGCTGTTACTGAACAGGCCATTATTAACGAATGCCATCGTAGAGGTTTTCAAGTTCCTAATCGTACTAAAATGGACGATAGAGAAGAAAATACTGCGGCCGCAGGAGCATACGTTGCCTATCCCAAAGAAGGTCTACAAGACTGGATCGGTTCTTTAGACATTAACAGTCTGTATCCCAGTGCTATTCGTGCGCTGAACATGGGTCCAGAAACTATTGTAGGACAACTACGTCCAACAATTACCGAAGCATACATTCATGAACAAATGACTCTTAAGAAGAAATCATTTGCGGCATCGTGGGAAGGTAAGTTCGGTAGTGACGAATACGAAGCAGTAATGGCACAGCGTAAAGATGTGGAAATTACCATTGACTGGGAAGACGGAGAAAATACTGTACACAGTGCCGCTGAAGTTTACAAGTTAATCTTTGACAGTAACCAGCCATGGACTATCAGTGCCAATGGTACAATCTTTACCTACGAGAAGGAAGGTATTATTCCTGGACTGTTAAAGCGGTGGTATGCTGAACGTAAAGAAATGCAGGCCAAACTCAAAGACTGTATCAAAGCAGGTAATAAAGTAGAGGAAGAATACTGGGATAAACGACAGTTGGTTAAAAAGATTAACCTAAATAGTTTGTACGGTGCTATTCTTAATCCTGGTTGTAGATTCTTTGACAAGCGTATTGGACAAAGTACTACACTAAGTGGTCGTCAAATTGTCAAGCACATGGCGGCTAAAGTTAATGAAATCGTCACCGGTGAATATGACTATCGCGGTAAAGCAGTCATCTATGGTGACACAGACAGTTGTTATTTTTCAGCGTACACCACTCTGAAGAAAGATATTGAAGCAGGCGTTATTCCTTGGAACAAGGAAAATGTTATTACTCTATACGATCAAATAGGAGAAGAAGTCAATGGCACATTTGTTAAATTCATGGAACAGCAATTCCACTGCCCACCAAGCAGAGGGGAAGTCATTAAAGCAGGTCGCGAGATTGTTGCTTCCAAAGGGTTATTCATTACCAAAAAACGATACGCAGTGCTCTACTACGACAAGGAAGGAAAACGTAGCGATATTGACGGCAAGCCCGGAAAAATTAAAGCAATGGGGCTTGACCTTAAACGCAGTGACACACCAGCATTTATCCAAGACTTCTTAAGTGATGTTCTTGAAAAAGTTCTAACTGGTGCCACTGAGGAACAGGTATTAGATCATATTACTAAATTCCGTACAGAGTTTAAAGCAAGACCTGGTTGGGAGAAAGGTAGTCCAAAACGTGCTAATAATATTACAGAATATGAAGCCAAGGAAAAGAAACAAGGCAAGGCCAATATGCCCGGACACGTTCGTGCAAGTATTAATTGGAACACTCTACGTCGAATGAGCAGTGACAAATACAGTATGCAGATTGTAGACGGAATGAAGGTCATTGTTTGTAAACTAAAATCTAATCCTATTGGATTTACCAGTGTTGCATACCCTGTTGACGAATTGCGTTTGCCAAAATGGTTCATGGAACTTCCGTTCAATGATGCAGAAATGGAACAAACCATTATCGACAACAAACTAGAGAATCTGATTGGTGTTCTTAATTGGGACATTGGCAGTACCGAAGAGAAAAATACATTCAATAAATTGTTTGACTTTTCTTAAAAAAACCTATATACTAAAACTAAGGAGAAATATAAAATGAAAGACATTCTACAAGACATCGTAGCACATACGCACAGCCTAGGCTTCCTGCCTTTGGTTAAAATTAGTGGTGAGGATAAAACTACCACTATCGAATCTATGGCTGAAGACCGTAGTGTTATTGTTAGTGCCACTGCACATACACCAGTGGTAGAGTTTAAAGGCACATTTGGTATGCCTAATCTGGACAAGTTGAATCTACACTTGAAAAATCCAGAGTACAAAGAAAACGCACAGATTAATGTTGTTACCGCAGACCGTAATGGCACTGTGATTCCTACAGGTCTACACTTTAAAAATCAAGCAGGCGACTTTCAAAACGACTATCGCTTCATGAACAGTGATATCATCAATGAAAAATTGAAGACTGTCAAGTTCAAAGGTGCTAGTTGGGAGGTAGAGTTTGAACCTAGCATCAGTGCTATTCAACGTTTGAAGTTGCAGGCTGAGGCACACAACGAAGAAAACGTATTCCAAGTTCGTACCGAAAATGGAAACCTAGTAGTGTTCTTCGGCGATGCCGCAAGCCACGCAGGTAGTTTTGTTTTCCAATCAAATATTACTGGCAAACTCAAACACACTTGGGCGTGGCCTGTTACACAAGTTCGTAGTATTCTTAATCTAGGTGGCAAGATCACTATGAAGATCGCAGATGCCGGTGCTATGCAAATTACTGTAGACAGCGGTGTTGCTGAATATAACTATATTCTTCCAGCGCAGAGCAAATAATTATGACATTTATACTAGATTATATCAAAGCACATATACCTCAGTTTGAAATGGCTGGGGTCATTATGCGCATTATATGTTTTAGTTTAGTATCGTGGTTAGGTCCAGCAAGCCCATTTATGTTTGTTTGGATTGTTAATACTTTAGATGCTATTCTACTAACATATTGCGCTATAATAAAGAAAGACAACGCATATACATTGCTTAACGGCTTTTGGATCTTAGTGGGTATTATAGGCATTGTTAGAGCCGGTGGGTGGATTTAAATGAATAAAGACTTAACATCAGCACAAAATGATTACGCATTGTTCTTGCCAGCCACGTCGAGTTTTTATGCGTCTTTCATTGGATATCAGCGACATCGTTATCCGTATGTACAGGCAAGTCGTATACCGACAAACTTTGTCAATGACGTAGAAAGTTTAAACTTTCTAGAGCCTGGAGCAGGACTATTTAATTATAAATGGTGCTTGTACTCAGCAGGACATGCTAACTTAGATCTTAATAAAAACGATGATCGTGAATCCTTGTTTAGAAATCGTAAACGTGACGGATCTAGTTGGGTATTAGGTGACTCTGGCGGATTCCAGATAGGTAAAGGTGTATGGGAAGGCGAATGGAAGGATCCTACTGGTCCTGAAGTTGCGGCACTTATGGC
>Ga0255102_1000431_pt1 | contig 11666 bp, 17 predicted proteins | sample Law_Cont_RepA_0h_FD_188448 | JGI IMG/M metagenome (GOLD analysis project Ga0255102, IMG submission 188448) | Freshwater microbial communities from St. Lawrence River, New York, United States - Law_Cont_RepA_0h | ecosystem: Environmental > Aquatic > Freshwater > River | place: USA: New York... | reverse complement strand
ATATAATCCCCATCAAAATTACTAAAATAACCATCAGATGGTTCCCAATGTATGTTAAATTTTAACCAATTTGTTTTATTTGTAATAAGTTCCGCAGTTTGAATTCGTTGTTGAATTTCTTTTAATACTTTTTGTTCCTTCTCAGGACTAATATAAACACCACCTTTAACAGGTTGTTTACCATTAACCAGTATGTGGGCATTTATTGATATTGTAGCATCAAGATACTTTGATATGTTATCAATAATATCATCTATATGACTTTCAAAAACTGGTATTGCATATGATTGATTTTTTTTAGGTAAAATAACATTTATAGTGACATCATATATGGGTATAAACCCTGTCTCATCAAGTTTAATTTTAATAAAATGATATTCACATCCATCCTCTAAAAAAGGGTGGGACATTAACATTTTTTTAAGAACATTAGATAAATCAGACATTATTTAAAATTTTTGCAATGACTTTTTCTTTTTGAGTCGGATTCAATCTATGTTTGTGAGGATTTTTTTCAAACCAATTCCTAACCAATGTTTCAAAATCTAATTTTGTTGTTTTAGATTTTCTATTAAATCCTGCTCTTTGTGCTTCTAACTCATGTTGTTGTGTGTAATAAATTTCAGGGTCTTCAGTTTCTTCCTCTGGTGTTTCAAAACCTTCATCATGTTGTTTAACATGTTCCAATTCATGACGAATAACCTCATTTAATTCGTGGCTTAATTCCTCTAAAATAGAATATCCCGCATTTGGATTTGAAATGATGGTAACAATCACATCATCATCGTCATATCGTAATTCAGCGTCTACATCTACAGTATCCACATCATCACTCAATTCTAAATTCAATTTAATAACAAATCCTTCAATTCCAGGGTAAGTATAAACCATCTCATCCCCATTAATATCTTCAGGTAAAGTGAACTCACCTTCTCTTTGATACTTGAAAAAATTTATAATGTCTTTTACCAATACTCTGGTTAATTTATCTAATTTTCCTTCAACAAGTATTGATTCGTTTAATTTGTCCTCAACAACTTCATTTATCACTCTAGTACATATCGCTTTTTTTTCCACACCAAAATATTGTAAGAAATCAGTTAACTTCTCGTTCATTATCCATCTAATGTTTGCATATTGTTGGCTAGTGGTATTAATTGAAACTTTTTTACCATAGATATCACCATACAATTTACTCCACCTGTCTGAGGTTTCATTTGTAGGTAGGATATAGATAGTATATTCAACATGTGGTTTCTTATCACCCACATGATAATAATCTTTCACACCTGTTAATTTTACTTTAACATTTGTTGGCACAGAATAGTCCTCATCATGTGTAGGTTGTAAATAAACCTCAAATGTATGGTTGGCAAAAAATTCGTTAATTCTTTCTATTGGAAAATCTATAAAATTCATTACCTATAAATACTACCGAATTGGGATTGATAACCCCACACCATAATTAATTCCATTCATATAGTTTACACCTAATGTAAAATCAGGTCCTTCTTTAACATCTAAGATAATTCTAAGTGGATAAATTTTAACCCAAACATCAGGTTTAAACTTAACCTCATCAAAGTAATTTTCAAGAAATACTCCTCCCATAACAGATACCTTATGATTAGTAAGACTTATACCTGCTCGGTTCATTCTTGATTGAGGGGTTGTGTAGATATATGGTTGTGGAAACGATGTGGTGATATACCCACCAACATAAAAACCAAGACCATTGTAATTATTATTGTATGTTACGACGGCACTTTTGTCGTTTGGAACATACATCACATCAGAGGTTTGTCCATTCACTAATGAACAAATAAAAAATAAAATAAGGGTAAGTGTTGTTTTCATAGTACAAATATATTACTTTTGTATCAGAATAACAAAAAAAATATTGGAAAGATGGCAGAGTTGGCCGATTGCGTCAGTCTTGAAAACTGAAGACCTCGTAAGGGGTCCGTGGGTTCGAATCCTACTCTTTCCGCAAAATCAATAGTGCTGTACGCGACAGAGACAAAAGACAGGAGTGAAAGAGCTGTCCCTATTGATTTAAAACAAAAATATCTCATAGAAATATGGGATATTTTTTTTTGACTAATAATTTTATTTAAATTATATTTTTAAAAAAATTAAAACCTATGTCTAGAATAAATGAATTAAAAAAACAGTTTCCTGAATTAAACATTACTATGTTTGATTTGTTTAAAAGAATTGATACTTCAAGTACTTACAAATATTTCCCAATTTTGTGTAAATTACTTGGTTCAAGATTTAATGTAAAAAATCAATATGTTAATGATAAAGAATATGCTTCAGAAGCAATATTATCAATGCATTCAAACTTATTGGATAAGGGAATTTCTACAGATAATGTCACGGATAATGAATTATTCACATTTAACTATTTTGCGGATTATCTTATTACCGACCATCTAACAACAATTAAAGATTTTATCAGATATATGGATAAAAATTTAATTCAAAATAAAGATGTTACTTCTTATTCAACAATAGATGATTTAAGAGGTGCAATAACAATGGCTTCAATGAAAGAATTTAATAAAGACCTTGAAGGTCAAATAATTAAAGAATTTGAAGATGAGAAATGGTTAATAGTTAGACCACTAACTTTTCAAGCTTCTTCTAAATACGGAGCAACAACAAGATGGTGTACAACATTCAAACAAGACAAACATTATTTTGAAAAATATTGGGGAAGAGGAATTTTAGTTTATTTCATCAATAAACAAAGTGGATATAAATTTGCTGGATATAAAGCATTAAAAAGTGATGACGAATTTAGTTTTTGGAATGCGGAAGACCACAGAGTTGATTACTTAAGTGTTGAATCTGACGATTATTTATATTCAATTGTTAGACAAATATTTAAATCTAACAAAACAAATAAAGAGTTATGTTCTATTGAAATTCAAAACCAAGTTATGAGTGAATGTAATAATAATGTTAAAAAATTACGACAAGAAGATGACATTGTGGAGATGGAAGTTCGTGCTCCACGATACATGGGTGAAGCTATGATGGGTATGGACGAACAAATACGAGAAGAAATTGACCGTGATGTTGTAAGACAATTAAGGGAGGTTGCAAGAGAACATTATCCCGAGGATTCAATCTCAGAACCAATGCCGATGAGAGCGTAAAATAAAAAACCCACTTTATAGTGGGTTTTTTATTATTATAAAGGTCTTTGGTTCCAATAAATGTGTAAACTGTTATCAAGACCTAACATTTTAAAAAAATTTTTAATATCTGTGTTGATTTTATAAGTATAACTACCTTTTGTCCAATCAGGGTCCATATCTAAGAAAAAATTTATTCTATTAGGATTTGCAATTCCATAAGTTATTTTATGAACACTAAGTTTGATTGGCTCATCGTCTTCACCAACTAATTCGTTGTTAATTTCAGGTGTTAAGACATCGTCAAGATAAACTTGCAAATATTTTTCAATTTTATCTATTTCCATTATTAAGAATTTGAAGAAGATAATCCCAATTGTTTAGCGTAACGACCAACATTACAAGACCAATATCCTGCAGTTGTTTTATCTGTTTTTTGAGAACATTTATTAAGAGTTCTGAATAATTTTGTGTCTTTTTTGTTTGTGGTTTTATTTTTTAAGTTAGAGTCTCCAAATGTTACTTTTTTAACACCATCTGTTTTACTTTTAACATAAACCGCAAATTTCTTAGGACCACCTGGTGTTCTATGTGGTTTATTTAATTCAACATTTTTACCGTGAAGTTTTGCTTCTCTTAAAATATCTTCTTCCGTTTCTGTTTCATAAATGTATGGGGCATCAAGGTAAATAAGTCTTTTACCTATTTTAACTTTTTTACCTAAATCAGACTCAACCATTAAAGTATCATCTTCATTTAAGTCAATTTTACCTTCATTCCAAAGTTCTCTAACTTCATTAACCAAATTAAAATATGATTCAGAATAAACTCTAAATACATTATTAGTTAATGTCATGTTATTATCAATATGATATTTTAACTCATCAGACACTTCAACATTTTCTTTCAAAATCAAAGATTTGTCAAAATGTGACTCTAAAGACTCTTTTATTAATTCTCGTAAACTATCCATTTTATATTTGATTGGTATTTTAATTGTGTATTTATAATAAATAGTCAATAACTATAAGTTTATAAACTATTTATTGGTTATAAACCCAAATTACTATGTTATTAAAAATTAACTCAAAAGGAGAAGAAGTAAAAAAACTTCAATCAAAATTAGGAACAACACCTGATGGTACTTTCGGCCCTGGAACTGAAAAATTGGTTAAAGAATGGCAAACCAAAAATGGTTTAACCCCTGACGGAATTGTCGGTGACGGAACTTGGAACAAAATGTTTCCTGTCAAAATAATTAAAGAAGATGTTGTCATTCCAAAAGATAGTCCATTCAATTTAGAAAAATTAAAAGGTCATATTCCTGAATCAGTAATTGCTCAGATTCCTGAAACTGCGGTAAAATTCAATATCACTAGCCCATTAAGATTGGCTCACTTTTTGGCCCAATGTGGTCATGAATCGGGAGGTTTTAAAGCGGTATCAGAAAATGTTAACTATTCTGTTGATGGTCTTAAAAAGATATTTCCAAAATACTTTCCTGGTAACTTAGCAGAATCTTACGCAAGAAACCCTGAAAAAATTGCATCAAAAGTGTATGGTGGAAGAATGGGTAATGGAGACGAATCAACAAAAGAGGGATTTAAATTTCGTGGAAGAGGATATATCCAATTAACTGGTAAAGACAACTATAAAAACTTTGCGAAGTTCATTGGTGAGGACACTGTGTCAAATCCTGATTTAGTTGCTACCAAATATCCGTTAGCGTCTGCAGCATTTTTCTTTGATTCAAATAAATTATGGTCTATTTGTGATAAAGGGGCTGACGCCATTACTGTAACTGCCGTTACGAAAAGAGTTAATGGTGGAATTATTGGACTTGTAGATAGAATAAAACATTTCAAGGAATATTATAATTTATTAAAATAATTTGGAACCTTTAATTTTTAATAGCGAATTTTTACCTGACGTACAAATCGCAGTTGTTCTATCAGAGCATCCTCAATACGAAGACCTTAAACCAATTTTTGATGAATATGGTTATGGTTTTATGGTGCCTGGTAAAAATCTAATAATTATAGATGGAGAACAATTCATTAATAACTTTAATGCTGATGTTCTTAAGTTTATAGAAGCCCATGAAGTATCTCATATTATTTTAGGACATGATGGACCAAGAAACGACAATGAAGAAATGGACGCCGATTTAGGTGCATATTTATTACTTAAGAAAATAGATAGATTAGGTTCTATTAAAACTCTTTTAAAACATTTTAAAGAGCGTCATGGTGTTGAATTTGATGAAAAATTATTGGATAGAGTAAAAAATTCATTCTAACGCTAGTTAAAAGTGGACTTTTTTAAATAATTTTCATATTTATTTGTTACACATCGCTCCACAAGGAGTGTTCTCATATATCTTTCCAAAAGACCCGTGAATTTAGTTTGACGGGTCTTATTTTTTTACTATCTTTGTAAAAAATAATTATGGAACCAGAAAAAGATATATTTGACCAATGGGCTGAGAAGCGTGAAAAAGAATCTTGGATTATAAGAAAATTAAAATTTATTCCATCGTGGTGGAATCACGATGGTAGATATTACCACAAATACATTAAGGAAGGTGTAAAAAATCTAATTTATTGGTTTCCAATCATATGGAAAGACCGAAATTGGGATAGTCATTACATTTTTGAAATAATGAAACACAAATTATCAACTCAAGCCGACTATATTGGTCGTAGAGATTTACACACTCGTGCTCAACAAGATGCTCGTAGAATGAGACTATGTGTAAAATTAATGGGGTTGGTTCAAGAAGAGTTTTATTCCTCAGAATACTCCGATTTTCATAAAACTAAACATTGGTTTGAACCGGTTCCAGGTGACGAAAGATTATCATCTTGGGAGTCCCGATTATTAGAAGAAAATTTTGATGATTACTTCAAAAAATACCCACTTATTTACAAAAAAGTAATAAATGGTGAGGGTGTTTTTGGTAGAAAAGGTCGTGAAGACGATAAACAAATCATTGCAATGAATATTGGACACATAAATCACGATAGAGCAAGAAAATTGTTATTCAATATTATGAGTGACAATATTGAGGGTTGGTGGGATTAAATTAAAAAAAAATAAGTTATGGTAGGAGTTTATGTAATTATGTTTTTTGTTGTTTTAGGTATCTCAGCCCTTTGGGTTAAAGGTATTACTGACATGCACGAAAAACATCCCGATTATAGAGGTGAAGATTTATTTGGGGACGGATTTAATTTTGATGACAAAAAAGAAGACGAAGAAGATAGAAAAGATTATGACGAAGATTAAACTATTTTTACTATCTTTGTAAAAAAATAGAAATTATGAAAATAACAATGTTGAGTGATACTCATAATAAACACAAACAAGTTACATTAGATTTACCTGGTGGAGACTTGTTGGTACATAGTGGTGATATCTCTTCAATGGGTTACGAACATGAAATCAGAGAGTTCTGTAAATGGTTTAATGGTATTGAGGGGTATACTCACAAAGTATTCATTGCGGGAAATCACGATTGGGGCTTTCAAGATAATGTTGACAAAGTAAAAGAAATATTAGATTTCTACACTGGAATAACTTATCTTCAAGATAGTGAATTGGTAATCAAAGTTGGTGATGAAAGAGAAGTGAAAATTTATGGTAGTCCTTGGCAACCTTGGTTTTACGATTGGGCTTTTAATCTTCAAAAAAATGGCATTGGATTGGCTGCTAGATGGGAAGCAATCCCTGATGATACTGACATCTTATTAACTCATGGACCAGCATTTGGTATATTAGATACCGTTGAAGGTAGAAGACACGATAATTTGGGTTGTGAGTTATTAGCAGAAAGATTAGAAAGATTGAATGTTAAACTTCATAATGTTGGTCATATCCACACAGGTTATGGTTATGTTAGAAAAGGAGACACACATCACTTCAATACTGCGGTTTTAGACGAAAGATACACTTACACTCAAAAACCAATAACTATTGATTGGAACCCTGAAACAAACGAGGTTACTTATGATTAAAGAACTATGTGAATGTGGTAAAGTTGCAGTATGGTGTTACATGCCAGGATATTCTTCTGGATGTAGCCCATACTTTTGTGACGAATGTGTTCATCGTGGATGTGATTGTCATTATAGACATATTGATGTTAATACATATCATCCTCCATTATACGAGCAAGAATCACCTGAAGGGATAGAGGGTGTTGATTGGAAATGGGTAGAAAACAACAAAATTTGGACCCCTATTGATGATAAAGGCCGGGAATGGCCCTGTTCCGAATATGACCAAGAATCAGAAGGGTATGAAAGAGAAATTAACCCACATATAATATGAAAATTAAACAAACACAAAAAGATTTATTTGTATGTTCCTGTCATAATACGGAACATCAAATGGTTGTCCTATATGATGAGGACGAAATTAATGATATAAAATATCCAATGCTTTATATTCATACACATTTAGTTAAACGCCCATTTTGGCAAAGAGTTAGTTATGGTTTGAAATATATTTTTGGATATCAATGTAGATACGGAGCGTTTGATGAGTTTATCATCAATCCCGATGATGTTGAGGGTATTGAAAAAATTGTAAAATACTTAAAAAAAGAAAAAACTAAAAAATTAAAAAAAAATGGTTAAAATTTATTTAGATGATGTAAGAACTCCTGTTGATAAAGATTGGACAGTTGTAAGAGATTACGAACAATTTGTATCTACAATTCAATACATTGGATTAGAAAATATTGGGTTAATCTCTTTGGACCATGACTTAGGAGATACTGCAATGGCTGAATGGCATAAAAATGTTTATCACAACTATACTTTAAACTATGATAACATTTTAGAAAAAACTGGGATGGATTGTGTTAAATGGTTAATCAATCAATGGTTAGATGGACAACCTGTGGTTGAAGTGGTAGTACACTCTGCAAATGCCGTTGGTAGTGCGAATATGATGGGATACATAAACAACTACAGACACATTCACAGATTACCTCAGAATTGTGTTAGAGTTCAAATTGAACATACAGTATAAAAAGGTGGAGAAATCCACCTTTTTTGATATTTATTAATATGGCAGACCAAAGTAACTTTTCAAGATTCCCAAAAAAACAATTAGTTTTTATTGCAAGTAAAATTGTTGATGATGGATTTGACTGGCAATCATTAGATAATGATTACGAAAATGAATATGAAGATTGTGAAAAAACACTTAAAAATGTCTCCTCATACTTTAATGAATCAGTTGTTGAAGAAGATGTTCAATTTTTTGCTAAGTTTTTAGAAATTAATGATGATTTACTTTCTCAAATATTTGAAAATAATGATAAAACATTAATAGAACAACTTATAATTCCTCAAGCAAACGATTACTTAATCGAATACACTGTTAATGGTTCTTGTACTTTTGAAGAAGAATATGAATCAACATTTTCATCCTATGATAAAAATTGGGTTTTGGGCTCATTAGAGGTTCAACGAAATGATGGGAATTGGGATTTCTATTCAGGTACTTTAAAAGATACTCACTATGATGATTGGGAAATGAATGATTGGGAAGTTAATAAGGTAAAAGAAGCTCCAAATAATGTACAAGAATCTTTATTAGACAAACTTGTTTTAGAAAATACTCAGGGTGTAATCAAATCTTTAGATAAGAATACTTTATTAAAATTAAGAACCCTTATTAACTCTAGACTTAGCAGTCTTTAATTTAGCTTCTTTTGCTAAATCCCCTAAAGTTTTCTTTTTTTCTGGTTTAGGAGGAACATACCCTCTCTTATACTTAAATTCAACCTCAACAGGACCTGAAGTAGTTATGTTTGAATTATATCTCCATATGGTAATAGTTTCTTCGTCTTCATAGACTTGTTCCCATTTAACCGATTTTGTAGATACCTTTGTGTTATTTATTACTGTCATTTGGTAAAGATACAATATTTTTTTTAATCTTCCCAATCATTTTTTCAATTTGTGATTTTCTAAATTCAAGATTTTTCAACATATCAGCGTTAGCGTCAAATAAATCTTCCGTTGAATCAAGAGTCTTATATTTTCTTTTTTGTTTTACGGTAAATGAAATATTGGTGTACAAAGGTGGTTCATAAAATCTAGTCACATTACCTCTAAGTTGACCAATTTTAAGTTTCTTGTTTTTAAAAAGAATAAATTCTTCAGTTTCCGAATTAACATACATAAAAATATTTACAATCCTTTCTGAATATCTGTTGGCGTCCAAATAACTATGTACTTCAAAAAAAGTATCCCCATCAGGTTCAACAAAAGATTCCGCTTTGGTAAATGGTTTAACTTGGATTGTAATATCCTTACTTGGATTCACAATAACAATATCAATTCCTTTTTTTGTGTCTCTAATATCTCCTGAACAAAATCGTTTCATTTCACCATTTGGAAATTTATTTTTTAAGACATTAATTGCAAACATCTCATTTTTATTTCCTGATATTATGGTAGTCATATTTAAATCAACCAATTCTTGAGTATAAACCCCTTTTGGTCCAAATAAATCATTTTTATTCTCATCAACCCATTTACGTAAATCTTGTTCGCTTTCTCCAACAGGATTTGAATTTTTAAATAATTCTTTTAATCTGTCTTTAACTTTTGAATTTGTGTCAAATCTATTTAGTACTGACCAAACATCTTCATCTGAATGAGGGAAAATATTTATTACTCCCGTATCCGTAATACAATCGTCATTTGGGTTTGGAGCTTTACCCCATTTCCCAATTGGTTTGTAAATACTTTCAAGTTGTTGTCTAATAAAAGATGGGAATGTATCTGTATTAGTTTTATAATATTCAGATAGATTCTCAGATTGTTCTTTAAGGACTTTTTTAATTAATTCTCTCATACAATAATAAATACCCGTAATAAATAAAAATCCCCTCTTTTGGAGGGGATTAGTTAAATAAAAGGTTCCTATTATTTTTTTGGAGGAACCATCGTAAGTTGTGATGTCATACCCATTGCAGCACATACCGCAATTGCGTATTTACAAAGAGTTAAAACAGGTTCATCTAACCCTAATGAAAAAGTTTCATTTGCAATTAAAATTGCCGTTGCTGATGACCCTAAACTTAATGTTAATTTTTTAACACCTAAAAAGAATGCCGGAGTTTCCGCATTCCATCTTTCAATAATTGATTTAATTAATTCCATAGTTTGATAATTTACTTACCAATAAATATCAAAAACTTTACTAAGAGACCACAAATTAAAACGGTTCGTTACTTGTTTGTGTTACACCATTATTATTTGTTACAGTTTGTGTTCCTGAAGTATCCGTTGTCACCACAGCACCTAACATTAAGTATTTAGTATTTCCTAATGATGTAAGAGGGCCTCTTGGATTAACTTGAGTTGTTAAACTTGAATTATACACAGCGGTTCCAATGGTCATTCTCATATTAGTCCAATAACCTGGCCAATAACCTCCATAATATCTACTAACAGTATCGGTAGCCGTATTATAATTTAGAGTATCTGTTGATGTAGATGTACATCTTACACCATCAATATAAATTGCTGTTAAACCATCCGCATTTCTATTATAGATTAAATAATGCCAAGCATTGGTAGTAATCGCAGAACCCATGGTGTAACTGAATGAACCTCCTCCACCATTTTTGTCCGAAGTAATTGTTGTACTATTAGCAAAATATAAATTCATACATCCTGTAGGACTAGTAACAGGAGAACCTATAATACCTTTTGAATTAAAATTAGAATTATTGTAAAACCATCCTTCTAACGTAAATGCTCCTGCTCCAAAAGTAACACCAGGACTTAACCCTAATGTTTGATTACTACCGTTAAATAGTAAACTACCTGCTAACGATGTAAATGGTGTAGGACTTGGAGTTTGTGTTAATGTTGGCGTAGGTGTTGGTGTTGATGAAGTTCTTGTTGGTGTTGGAGTCCTTGTTGTTGTAGGACTTACTGATGGAGTAACTGTTGGGGTTTGAGTATTAGTTGGTGTTACTGTTGGGGTTATGGTATTAGTAGGTGTTTGAGTATTAGTCACACTTGGCGTTGGTGTTACTGCCGCAGTTCCTGTAGGTGTTTGAGTATTAGTTGGTGTTTGAGTTGTTGTCACTGTCGGTGTTACTGATGCAGTTCCTGTTGGTGTTTGAGTTGGTGGTGGTACATATGAGTTCCAATATCCGTTTGTGGTTAACCAATAGCTGGCATCTGAAGCAGTTGCAAATGTTTGAGGCGTCCCGTTTTTAGAAGCAACATATTCGGATAAATTAATAAACTCATTATCAGTTAAAATGTTTGTTTTTAAAAATCCAACAGATGCTGTAACACCAAATATTGGTGTTGGTTGAGTATTTCCTGAAACAGGAATAGCGATTACATATCCCGTTTCTTCGTCTGGTCCCATCCACCAAGGAATTCCTCCAGGATTTGTACTATAATCTTGGTTAATGTTTCCAACAGCCAAATCTCCAACTTGAGTTGTTCCTCCAATTGGTGCACCTGTATTATATGC
>Ga0255102_1000430_pt1 | contig 11676 bp, 11 predicted proteins | sample Law_Cont_RepA_0h_FD_188448 | JGI IMG/M metagenome (GOLD analysis project Ga0255102, IMG submission 188448) | Freshwater microbial communities from St. Lawrence River, New York, United States - Law_Cont_RepA_0h | ecosystem: Environmental > Aquatic > Freshwater > River | place: USA: New York... | reverse complement strand
TTTCCAGGCTTTAAATATTTATTCAAGAAGTTCTTAGTTTCCTCATCGTAATTCAGCGCATCCACAGTAATTATATTTATTATATACTTGTCTATTGTAGATATTTTGTCGGCAAAAGCATTTTTCACCTTCTCTAATTCTACAAGTTCTGCTTTTTTTACTACTATTTCTCTTTTTATAGGAACATTCAAGGAATCTACACGATTATCTATGTGATTTTTAATAATTTCTAAGATTTCTTTCTTATCCTTAAAATTCTTCGGTTCATAATACTGTACAAACACATTATTCTTATCATAGTAGCTTACGCTTGTTCTAAAATTATCCAGAATATCTACGGTAAGCTCGGTATCTTTTATAAGAATGGGCTCAATAAGTTTATCTATGTTTATTAGAGCAACCGTATTAAGTGTGGTATCATCTGTTATCAATTTATCATAGGATATTATTTCCTCTTTGTCACACAAAAGGTTTCTTTCAAACAAGTATATTGTTACGGTAACCACCTTGTCGTTTTTATTAATTTTGAATTTAAAAGAATTGCTATTAGTATCATAATAATAGACTGTTGAACTTGTATCTAATAATTCAGTCAAAGAGAAGGGTATTTTCTCAAATTTGTTATTGTTAGCCGAGTTTATTTCAATTTTATCAATACTCTGAATGATATTTTCGTCATTTATAAATAAGCGATATAATGAGACATTTTTTAATGGTGGTGTTAGCATAGTATCGTATGTATAGCTACATATACTTTCAATAGCATATTTATGATAGTCCGTTTCTTCGGTGAGCGAGGGATTAAAGTTCATCTGTATATATTCCTTTTTGCCTCTATCGGCTGTTTGTAATGTTGTATATTTATTATCATTATATGATATCAAAGCATTTTGTGAGTATTTATGCGCATTTAAATTATTATCGCTATTTTTTAACTTAAAACATCTACTTTCCTCACTGAAATTATTAAAATCCGATTTATTAGCTCCTTCCTTCGTTAGTGTTTTGTTAGCATATGGCAAATCTATGCTCTCTTTACCGGTGTTATTATTAATTTTGGCAATTTCCTCCCAATCATCTTTAAAAATGTATTTACTTGAACCGTCTTTGTTAAATCTAATTTCACAAGGTCTAAGAGTTACTGTTGCATCTTCGCTTGGATAAAATAGAGGGGCTGGGTCTAATTCTAATTTTTGTGTAGAATATGTGTGCGTTCCTCCTCGTGTTTCTCCATATTCTTCAAACAATTTATAATGTTTTCGGTTGGTTTCTTTCAAATAAAATAATATAATTACTATAAATAACATAATGAAAATAGATAGGTAAATATATTGCACATTCTCTTCTAAGCTTATTGTATTGTAATTTAACATATGCGGTTTATATTTTCCTTATTTATTTATTATATTTTTATTTTCTTCTTTATTTTATAGAAGAAGAATTGAATGAGTGTCGCTGGGTACGAAAAAGTCAAAACTAAAGTTATTGAAGGAAAAAAAAAGTGCATTTATAAGAAACACAAAGGAACCAAACTATATGTTAAAGGGTTCGGGAAAATGAGATCCGTAGAAAGCTACGTAAAATTATGCAAAAAGAGTGCGGCGGCGAAAGCCGCTAAAGCTTCCAAGCCTATGAAGGCCAAAAAGGCGCGTTCAAAATCCACGAGAAAATATGGTGGATTCCTCCAAGAGTTTTTCTCCAATATGGACGGTGATAATTTTGCCAACGATGATAAAAAGAAAGATGCCGATAAGTCCGCTACGCCTTCTATGATGACCGGTGACCAAGGACATTCAGCGAGGAAGGATACTTTTGCTGATCCGCCACCTGCTCCGCCACCTGCTCAACCAACTCATCAGGCAAAAACCGGTGGAAGCAACTGTAGTAGACAAGGCGGCTACAGAGGCGGCTACAGAGGCGGCAACGGAATGATGGATGACTTATCTCAAGGCTTATCTCAAGGCTTTTCTCAAGGCTTTTCTGGTGGCTACAGAGGTGGCAACGTTGTAGATCAATTCCAATATGATCAATCTCATCAAGATGGCGGAAAACGCAGAAAAAGAAATAAGGCTGCTAAATCTATGTTAGACAAATTAATGATGGCTGCTACTTTCAGAAAACGCTCTGCTAAAAAAAGCAAAAAACTCCGTCGCAAAGGCGGCAATATTGTTGCTCAAGCCACTGACGCGTTCGGTAATTTAATTGGTGGCAAACGTAAAGGTAAGAAGGGCAAGGGCAAGGGTAAAAAGGGCGGCTCATCACAAACTGATTATTAAACAATAGTCTTATATCATATCTCGTATGTAGTAATAAATACTTTATAATAATAGTTATAATAGATAATTTCAATTAGCAAAGCTTTTTCATAATCGTCTATTGCGTTTGTCTCGTTAGGCTCGCTCACATAGTTCTTTTCGTATGTTATTTTTGCATCATATATGTCATTATCATATAGGATTTTTCTAATTGCTGGCTTTTTCAAGTTTGATACTAATCGTGTTATATGTGATTTCAAGATAGCCGAAGCATATCTCTCTATATTCACATATTGTTCAGAATCAATCTCAACATTTTTTATAATTTGACTATATTTCAGTATATTTCTATTCATTCTCTTGCTAATAAAGCAGTCCCTCGCATTACTGTAATTATTCCAAAATGATATATATATATCACAATATCGGCGCTTAGAAATATCCATAATCATTTCTTGAATATCCCACGGAATATCGTGAAGATAATTCTCTTCAAACATTATCTTTCTTGTCGTCCGCAGGCCTGTCAGTCTCTTATTATATACTATTATATATGCCCTATCAATTTTTTATTTACGATGCAAAAAAATATAAAAATATATACATAGGGCTTCATAGGGCTGGCTACAGATTACCTCTCAATTCTGATTGCGTAGACGATAGGATAATATGCCGAGAATATATATTGAGATAACAGGGCTTTCTCGTAATTGGATACAAGGCTGTTGTTGCCGGGATTGTTCCGTTCATATACTTTCTTGGCATTATAGATTCTGTTATTTCTCAGGATTCTTTTCACTTTCGGCATCTTCATATATTTAATAATATCATCAATATGATTTTTCAGCTTCTCGCTGGCAATCTTCACGCGATTCGTAAAGGCGCGTGTATCCACGCCTGCCTTATATACATAATTCAAACGACATATGCTCTTGTGCATCCTGTCGTCAATGAAACTATTGTATCGCCAGCTAAAATTATCTCTTTCGGTCTTGATGTGGATGTTGTAATCATCTTGACGCCAATACATATCAATAATTTCAAGAATATCATCAGGAATCTCTGTCAAATAATTCTCCTTAAACATACTGATACACTGAGTATCAATATATTTCTCTTCTGTTGTCGGCTGGACTTCGGTCTTGCTTTTTGTCGTTGTCGGGCTTACGGGATGTGTTAGCGCTACTGAGGCGCTCTGTGGTGGTCTTGTTGGTTAGACGATTATATTTTGTAGATTTTAATCAATTTTTCAGTTATATTGCAAAATATAGGACATTTTACGCGGATTGCGCAAGTATATAAAAAATGATTATATATAGTAAAGTGGTAATATCTTAATATCATAACTATGGAGAAAGGGATGAAAATCATAGTCATAGTAGGATTTCCTGCTTCTGGTAAATCTACATATTCCAAAAAAATAGCAGCGAAATATTCTAAAAATGCCATCATATTATCGCGCGATACATTAGGTGGTGTAATAGTGGATATTTTACCAAAATTGAAGGAACTTTTAGAATCTAAAAATAACTATAAAATAATTATTGATAATACAAATATTACGATAGATACTAGAAAGCCTTTTGTAAAATTGGCACAGAGCGCAAATGTTCCCATAGAAGCCCATTATATTGTAAATACTATTGAAGATAGCCAAGTTAAAACATTGCATAGGATGTTTGATAGATATAAACGCATCTATATGACTGGTAAAGCAGAAAAAGATACAGAGGCTCACAAAGACCCAAATGTATTTCCTCCAGCTACTCTGTTTGCTATGCGAAAAAAGATAGAGATTCCAAAAATTGCCGAGGGATTTACAAATGTAATAACTGTACAGGCACCATCTATTAAATGGGATGGGCGGAAATACAGGAATAAGGCGGTATTATTTGATATAGACGGGACTCTGCGACATACCGAACATCTTAAACATAAATATCCCGTAATTCCCGAAGAAGTAGAGCCGATGAAGATTATATCCCTAGAAGAACAGAGAGCAAAATTGAAGGATCTTCTTAAAAATAAATATAAATTGCTCGGTATAAGTAATCAGTCTGGCATTTCTAAGGGTATTGTTAGCGAAAATCAGGTCGTCGCGTGTATGAATAAGACTCGCGAAATGCTTGGATTGACCGAAAAAGAGTTCAATATTACTTATTGTCCCCATAGCGCCTTTCCTCTAAGTTGCTATTGTAGAAAACCGCAAGTGGGACAAGTTGTCAATTTTGTAGAAACTCTAAAATTAAATCCTTCCAAATGTATCTTTGTAGGAGATAGAAAAACCGACGAAACTACTGCTATTAGAATGGGAATGCAATTTATTACCGCTGAAGACTTCTGGAAAAATCCCTGATATCCTCCCTGATTTCATATAATATGATATAATATCATATAGATATCATATAATATCATATAAACATATGGGCAATTAAACAAGTAATTAAAATAATTAGAGGTGCGAGGAGTAATGAGTTTTAATAATCAGCTTTTGGAGAAATATAATGTCAAGTTATTTAGTATAGAATACACCACGTATGATATAATAAATGATTTTCTTAAAAATAATCAGAGCGAACAGCCATTCTATATCATAGACTTGGGGGAAATTATTAAATTGTATGAGAAATGGATAACGATTTTTCCTAATATTAAGCCATATTATGCAGTCAAATGCAATCCGAATCCCGTCATCCTGGATTTACTATGTTGTCTCGGGACTTATTTTGATTGCGCCTCAGAGAATGAAATCAAGTCTGTCATAGAATACACGAACGACCCTGATAAAATCATCTTCGCCAATCCTTGCAAAATGTCTTCGCAAATAAAATATGCCCGCGCGAATGATGTTGATATGATGACCTTTGATTGCGAAGAAGAGCTGTATAAGATTAAACTGTATCACCCATATTCCAAGCTTCTTTTGCGTTTGGCCGTAGATGATAGCAATAGCATCTGTCAGTTTAATTCAAAATTCGGGTGTAAATTGGAAAATGTGGAGAAACTAATGACGCTTATGAATACTCTAAGCTTGAATCTCGTAGGCTTCAGCTTTCACGTAGGAAGCGGTTGCCGGTCTCTGGATAACTATTATAATGCTATAAAAACCTGTCGTGAAGCTTACGACCTCGCGATTAAAAATAATATCAATATTAATATCATAGATATTGGCGGCGGATTTCCAGGAGTCTATTCGGAGACTTCTATAAATATTGACCAGATTGCCGAGACTATCACGAGCGCACAGAGGGAGTTTTTTGCCACCGAGATAGAAGAAGAGACTATTCAGTTTATCGCCGAGCCCGGGAGATATTTTGTAGAAAAATCGCATATCCTCGTTCTTAATGTAATCGGCAAAAAACGCGAGAAATATTTGAACAAGGATACGGGCGAATTGGAAGAAATTATCATTTATTATCTTAATGACGGCGTTTATGGCTCCTTCAATTGTATCTATTTTGACCACAACAATCCCATCATACAGCCCTTTAATGAACGCAACGAGAAGATACTATATAAGAGCAAGATTTTCGGGCCCACTTGCGATAGTATGGATTTAATAGCGAATGAAATAATGCTTCCCGAATTGGTCGTGGGCGAATGGGTATATGTAGAGAACTTCGGGGCATATACTACGGCGGCCAGCTCATCCTTCAACGGCTTTATGACAACCGACTATAAATACATCCTCCGCAATTAGGCGCAGACAGTCCGCGGCTGTTCGTTAATATCTCTTTATAATATATAATATATAGTTGGTTATGTAGGGGATGAAAAGAAGTAATGTGATATATTTTACAGTTGATGATGTAATAGATAAATATAAGAATAGTTATTGGAGCAGGAGCGAGGAAAATTATTTATTATCCAATGCTTTGGCGGTAGAATATTATAATATTGCTAAGGTATTGAATAAGGAATATGATGATGTCATATATAAAATAATAAAGAACATTTTGCATAAGGAATATATAAATGATATATTTAATAAAAAATATAGAGATGATGAAGGTACCAGTATATTGCGAAAGAAATATAAATTGGAATACATAACAGACACAGAGATTGATAAAATATTCCGCTCGGCCTAATTGAGGGAATCTATGAATATTGTGGATATGGTACAGGTTGATGTTAGGCCGTTAAATAATGCCATCGCGCCGAAGAGTATCAATATGATTAAGGGAATCTTATTTATACTTTTATAGGGATATGTAGCATATAGCGTGTAGCTGCCGATGAGTAATATGAGGGAACCGAGAATTATTTGGGTTATTCTCATAATATTATAGAGATTGAAGCTATTGGTTCCTATTACATTTATTTTTACAGTATTGTTTTGTAAAGAAACCATATTGACTCCCTGAGATAAATTATTGAATTGAAGAGAATTGCTGACAATTACATTACGGTCGTTGGCAAAATACTTGTCCTTTATGAATTGCGAGCGGGATGCCGAATTGCATACTATATATATCTCCTTCTTGTATTTTAGATGTGCCTTTATCATATCCACATTGAACCTTATCATATACATAGGGATATAATATACATCGTAATTATAGGATTTATCAAAGCGTCGCGAATATACTTCGTCGCTCTTTCGTATATCTATAAATAAATAATCGGCCATAATCTTTGTCTTGTCTTGTATTTTATTGTCTTACTTTTTTACAACATTTTATTTGTCTGCGTGAATCTCAAGAGGTTTTATGAATACTTCTTTGAACTTATCCATTACTTTGTCATATGTATAGTCTCTGAAAGCATTCCAATCCTTAGTTTTTTCTACACTCGGGTTAAAGCTAGTTAGGATATTATGTAATTCGCTTAGACTGTTATACCAGATTCCCTTATCTCCTAGTAAATGAAAGTGTGCATCGCTACCTATCTTGGCGGCTATTACAGGCTTGTTTTTGCTTGAAAATTCGCCTATGGATAATCCAAAGGTTTCGCCATCTATTCGCGCCCACAACATAGCATCGCAAGTATTGATGAACCTCACTTTCTCGTTCAAATCTATTATTTTGTCTATATAAATAATATTAGGGATATTCTCACAGAATGGTCGTGTATTACATAATAGGAAGTATATCTTAGGGTTATTCTTGGCAATACTGACGACCAGCTCAGGAACGCGTGGGATATTGAATTGGTCGTATCCGCCGTGTCTCCCGAATACCACGGCATCATCGGGAATATTTAATTCTTTCCGCATATTTATATTATCTGGCAAATCCGGCAAGTTAATCATATACGGTACTACGGGGATATTTGTATTGCCTTTTTCATACATAACATAGGGCGATATAGTAGCATAGACATCGCCGTGGGGAAAATAGGTGTTGAAAACACAATGGACGACAGTTTTACATATATCTTTGGAAGCTATTTTATTGTCCCACTCACCTGCCTTCTGCATATACAAGATATCGCATTTTTCCTCTTTAAGTATATTGTCGGCTTCTTGTTGCCAATTGCCATAAGGCCTCAGCGTAAATTCCTTGCTAAACTTCTCTATTACATCTGGGAAATTATACTGATGACTATTACAATACATAATTATACTCTCATTCCCCAAATAATACTTATTATAATAAGCATAATCATATAGCGAAACCGTCGTTCCTCTCTCGCATAACTGATTGTCGTGAAAGGCAATCTTAATCTTCTTTTCTTTCTCCATAATATATGCTTATTAATACCTGCAATATGTTTATATATGGGGGAGACCGCCCCCAACGCGGTTTTATTTGGGGGAGACCACCCCCAACGCGGTTTTATTGAGAGGCTATTGAGCTATTTATATTACCTTTATGGTGTCTTAAAAAGAAACTGAGTTTTTCTAAAAGTTGAAAATTAAAATTTGAGTACATCTTTCTGTTTTTTCAAAAATTTCAAAAGTTTTTTAGAAATTATAAAATAATTCAAGAGATGTACTCAAAATTAAAATTGAAAAAATAAAGAGTTTCCAGTGTCTCAATAAATGCTATGATAATCTAAGAATATTTATAATAATTATAGAAAAGGCTGGGGGAACCCGCCCCCAACGCGGGTTATTGTCAAGGTGATAGAAAAGGCTATCACTGGCTATTTATATTACCTTTATTGTGTCTTAAAAAGGAACTTGAATTTTCTAAAAATTGAAAATTGAAATTGAAAATTGAAATTGAAAAAATACGGATATTCTAGTGTCTCAAGAACTGCTAAGAATCTTCTAAGTATTTTTATAATAATAAAGTTTATTAAAATAATGATAGATAGCACCATCATTAGCTCTGTCGCTATCAATAATGAATTCAATATAATCGGTATAAATAGAAAAGATATTAACGTTCAGGATACGCATATAAATGAGATACAAGAAGATAAAGAGGATAGAGAAGATGATATCAGGGAAGGTTATTAAGCGATTGATAATGAGAAGCAAAGGGATTATTTTAGCAAGGGTATTTATGGATATATAATAAGTTAGAAGTGATTTTTCATTCAAACGAGGAATAATGATAAATAGAGAGATAAGGAAGAAGGATAGAGCGATAGATATAAGAATAACAGGATTAAAGGGAACTATTCCAAATAAATAAAGAATAGTATAAAGGAAAATCCAGATAGAGAGGAACCTATCAAGGGTGATAACTGGTTTTTCCATAAAATAATATAGATATTCTACTATGTATAATATTAAATTACCGGAGATGTGGGGAAACCTATGGGGGAGACCGCCCCCAACGCTGTTTTATAGAAAGGTGATAGAAAAGGCTATAGCTGGCTATTTATATTACCTTTATGGTGTCTTAAAAAGGAACTGGGTTTTTCTAAAAATTGAAAATTAAAATTTGAGTACATCTTTCTGTTTTTTCAAAAATTTCAAAAGTTTTTTAGAAATTATAAAATAATTCAAGAGATGTACTCAAATTTAAAAATGAAAAAATATGAATATTCTAGTGTCTCTATAACTGCTATGTTAATCTAAGTATTTTTATAATAAATATTGAGAGGCTATTAGATGGTAAGCCTCTCAAAAAACTTCATTTAGCCTTTTCTAAAACCGCGTTGGGGGCGGTTTCCCCCATAGGTTTCCCCCCATAGGGCGCCCCTCATCAATTCTATATTCATCTACCTTTATTATTTTTGCCCTTAATTCATTTGCTTTATTAATACTTAGATCATCGCTGTAGTTTCCTTTTTTAATAAGCTTATCAACATTATAGCATATCTCAAAGCCATCGCTAATCTGTCTTATTCTATCATCTTCATTCTCTGATATATATACATTTTCTGTTAGTACCTTTCTCAATTCTGTAGGCGTCGTTATAGCGTTTGAAATAATCGTAGTTAGCTTATCATCATTAGGACTATATTGCTTTCCAAAAGGATATGTTATAAACTTTATAAGACTTCCTATGATTTTGATAGGAAAATTGGCAGCTATGCCATTTATATTCTTTTCTATATTACAATAATAATCATTTAAAGAATAATTTAGTATTTTATCAATATCCTTGATATCCTTGCGTTGCTTGTAATACCATAGGCAAGCATAAGACATATAGATATCCGCTAATATATCAGCATATCTCCCAGATATATATTCGGCAGTCTTTATCTTTCCGCCCATCAGCAATCCCATATTCGCAGCAAATGCAAAGTTAGCTACTTGTCTATTCAAGTGATTCTCGTGGTATTGCGAGATAGAAGCAGGATTTCTATGTATTTTTAGATATATTCCATAATATACTGATTTAACTAGGTTATTCAAGGTATGATATACAATCTTGTTAAAGTGTTCTCCAAAGCCCTTCTTATCATTATTCTCTATGCTTGTTATTATATTTAGCAAATGCGGGTGCGAACGATTCAATCCTTGACCGAATATTATTAGCGAACGCGTAAGCGTATTGGAACCCTCAACTGTTATAGCAACCGGCGTCGCTACATAACTGGAAGCAAGGAAATTCATAGGGCCTTTGCATATCCCAGCGCCTCCCAAAATATCCATTCCATTATTTACAGCTATTCGCCCATATTCCGTAAACTTATATTTCATAATCGCCGATATGACAGGAGGCTTCTCGTTATTTGCCAGGATAGCATTAAACAGCGATTGAGCTGCTATCATTTTATAATTGATTCCCGCGATTATAGCAAGTTTCTCCTTTATTCCTTCCATCTCCGCAATAGGTATATTGAATTGCTTTCTTATTCTAGCGTATCCTCCGACCCCGAATGTACAGAGTTTAGCTGTAGCAACCGACATAGCAGGCAGCGAGATTCCTCTCCCTTCTCCGAGAGATTCCATAAGCATCTTCCAACCCATCCCGCATCTCTCTTCGCCCCCAATAACACAAGACATAGGCACGAATATATTTGCACCCCTTATAGTTCCATTCATAAAGCCGATATTCAAGGGATTGTGGCGATTTCCTATCTCAATTCCCTCGTATTTCTCTTTTTCCAATAAAACTACTGTAATCCCTTCTTTGCCCTTTGTAAGCAGTTTATTAGGATCGCTTAGTTTAAACGCAAGACCTATTAATGACGAGACAGGCGCGAGAGTTATATATCTTTTTGAGAATGTCATTCGTATCCCTAATATCCCATTTTCCTCTACGACGATTCCAGCATCATTCATAGCGGCAGCGTCAGACCCCGATGTCTCCGTAGTTAAACCAAAGCAAGGAATATGAGTGCCATCGGCCAATTTAGGCAAATAGTAGTTTTTTTGTTCTTCTGTTCCGTAATGATATAACAATTCGCCAGGACCCAAAGAATTAGGAACCATTACTGATACGGCTGTCGCAATATTACGCCCAGCAATCTTTTCAACAATCAAAGAATGCGCGTGAGGGCTGAAACCCTTTCCATTAAATTGCTTGGGTATTACTAATCCCATAAAGTTATTTTGCTTGATATATTCCCAAGTCTCAGGCGATAGATTCTGTCTCTTTTCTATTTCGTGATTATCTATCATATCGCACAGCTTATTTGTTTCATTATTCAAAAAGCTTAGCTCGTCGGCTCTAAGTGATATATTGTATTTAGAAACTATATTAGATATATCCACGCGACCTGCAAAAATATCACCTTCTATTGAAACGCTCCCCGAGTTTAATGCGGCCTTTTCAGTCTCTGATATCTTAGGCAATATACGCTTTATAATATTATAAGCATACCCCGAAATAACCCTACTAACAATCATTCTCCTTATACACTAAATTATTTATTTATTATAATTTTTATATGTATTATGATATATTATGATATATTATGATATGATATATAGCGACATACTTGGGACATCGCCAGTAATAGCTTCTCTTTCTTGCTAATCGGTTTTACTTTCTTAGATATGTAAGTTTCGCCAAAAAGTCTATACTCTATCTGTGATAATATACAATAATTATTATTCAATAGCCAC
>Ga0255102_1000428_pt1 | contig 11686 bp, 8 predicted proteins | sample Law_Cont_RepA_0h_FD_188448 | JGI IMG/M metagenome (GOLD analysis project Ga0255102, IMG submission 188448) | Freshwater microbial communities from St. Lawrence River, New York, United States - Law_Cont_RepA_0h | ecosystem: Environmental > Aquatic > Freshwater > River | place: USA: New York... | reverse complement strand
GAGAGGAGCGAGTACCATCACGAGCAGGATGGTCGAGCAGTTCGGGTTGGCGATGATGCCATTGTGATCCGTAAGGGCATCCGGGTTGACTTCCGGAACGACAAGCGGGACGGATGGGTCCATCCGGAACGCGGATGAGTTATCAACAACAACGGCTCCTGCGGCGATGGCGGCGGCGGCATATTGCTTGGAGCGCGAGCCTCCGGCGCTGAAGAAGGCGATATCGATGTCAGTAAAGCTGGTCTCAGTCAGCTCTTCTACGACGATGTCCTGGTCTTTGAAGCGGATTGTAGTGCCGGCGCTGCGGCTGGATGCCAAGAGGCGTAGCTGACCAAGGGGGAAGTCTCGGGTTTCAAGAAGCTGGAGGAATTCGGCGCCTACTGCGCCGGTTGCGCCGACGAGGGCGACATTGTAAGCAGACATTGGTGCATTCTATCGAAACCGCCTCCTTGGATGCCTTATCCGGACACCCTCACGGCATCCTTGCTGACGCAACTTACACAAATTAGCGCTCAGAGAGCTCATCCATAAGCTGCACAGCCAAACAACCTATGTACGTATCGCAAGCGCAATGTTTCGCCAACGCGAAACGGAAACAAAGAAGAGCTCGCCCGTGGCCTGCCGCTGAACGCTCCAGTGGCACCGGAAACAAGTTGCAAATGCAACATCACGTAATTTCGGAAATCACCACCTGAAGCTCTCATGCACACGAGGTTCCACATCATTTCTATGCTGATAAATCCTAGAAAACCGTTTTGTCAACGCAACGAGGAAATACTGTTCAGTCACTTAAGCCGTGCACAAATGTGCACGCATTCACGGTTTCGCCAATATCAATCTCCCAAACGGCCGATAAGCGGGCCGCTTATCGACGATAAGGTCCCAGTGTGAAGGCGGTGGAAACAGCTCGGATGTGGCATCCGGACAGTGCGGTTCGGTACTCAAACATAACATTGGTTATCGGTTGGCAATGTCGCCAGTCTGCTGCATAAAACCCAGCAAAGACCAGTACACACTTTGGGCAGCCGGGTTTTCCCGGAAGTGTTTCCCTTCCTCAGCGCGGTTCAACGGCGATGGAAATATCAGTACTTGGGAGTCAGCCACAGCGGAATAGTCCTGCAGTGGACACATGACCCGGGATTGCAACCTGATAGAGCTCAGCCGAAGGAGCCAGCCTCCCGGGACAAGGGCGTCCCGGGGGGTAAGTAACAACAACTTTGTTATGGCGATGCAGGAAATCTCTCCTGCATCTGTGAGCAAGGAACAGCGATGGAGACAACGATGGCATACCAGTTTAATGAAGAGGTCGGGATGAGCAGAATGATGGACATAACGGCACCAGCGGGCCTGATTTGGCAGCCTCAGGCACCCACCTTGGATGCCACGCCATCAAATCCATACGGCGACACCCTCGCTGCAATTGCAGCACTGCTTCGCTTTCACATGGTCGCCCTCATTTGGGGGATGGCAGTCGTGATGATCAATCTTGCTGCACTGATTTGGTTTACAGGCGTCGTGATTGTTCAATCACTCACCTACACATTTCGCTGGATTGTTGAAAACCTACGGGCAGCTCCAGTGACGATGGACTACACAGCTGACACTTGGACCACCCGGTGAAAGGAACCCCAAACGAAATGGAAGCCATCATTGGAATTGCCGCAACCAACGGCCCATCGACCACCGACAGCATCGAAATGCTGCATGCACTCGCCATCCCATGCGTCCGCTACCACCTCCTCCATGTCGTCTCCCCATACCTTGTCGCCGGTTACCCCAATGACATCGTCAGTGGAAATGACTTCATGGCCTGGCAAGCGGACACGGAAGTGGAAAAGGCAAATGAGTTTCTTCCGAGAGTCAAACAACACATTCAAGATTTAGGGGTTGATCCAAACTACATCAGCACGGATGTCACAATCGGAAATCCTAGGTACGAGCTGGTCAACCTCTCGTACAGCCGGGATGCTACGCTGGTCTGCGTCGATGCCAACATCGCAAAGCCGATTGAGCGCTTCGTCCTTGGCAGCACAGCGGCAACGGTAATCGCTGGGGTGAAAGCCAGTGTCCTTGTCAGCCGAAAACGGTCCAGAACGGGTGATCTCCGTGTTGTGATCGGAGTCGACCACTCAAACTATTGCAATGCAGCCCTGCACAAATTCATCGGCTGGATGCCTAGGGGAATTGCACATATTGACCTTGTGACTGTCTTCAACCCGGATGATGCCAGAGGCACAGATATCGGTGTCGACAGCTTTGACACCATTGGGGCCATCCGTGAACGCCTTCATGATCACCTCGCGCAGACGGAGCGCTTCATGAAGCGGGTAACTCAGGATGTACAGCTGCACGTCATGGAAGGAAGACCAGCGACAGTGCTGGTTGATGCCGCAGTGCGCTTTGATGCAGATTTGTTGGTGGTCTGCGCAAAGGGCCATGGACTCCTTGAGCGGATTACCCTCGGCTCAACGAGCACACAAGTGATAGATAGCCCGAAATTTTCAGTCCTAGTGCTCCGCAATGGCTGATCGACTAAACCGTGAAGCTCCCGGATTCCCGCAGCAAAATGCGCTAATCCGGCCACGGTCTCGGGAGCCACCCGTGGTAAGACAGAAATACAACTGGACAACCCGCATTTTATAGGCGCCAGCATATACAAAGACAACCGATGCTCAACCCCCATATTTGTAAGTGCCAGCCGATAAAGATGAAGGTGTAATGCGAGTCAATTCCTCCTTCAGTCAAGTAACATATTACATATGCGTCCGTTCGTAAAGTTAATGGGCCGGGGAGAAGTCCACTTAGATGGCTCACTGGCTGATGTAAAGCTCACGCGTAAGCTTTGGTACGTGTTGGCATTGGTTGCAATAGCCCCGGATGCTGAAATGTTGCGCACAGAGCTCACGGCGCTGGCTTGGCCACTAAGCGATGAGCGTAGCCGCGATGTCCTCATGCACAAGTGGCGCAAGTCGGTTGTAGATGCGTTCTCCGAGCTTGGGGTAAGTCCGGTCATCGTCATTTCAGAACGGTTCGTCAATTTTGACACAACCTTGGTGACGATTGACTACATCGAGTGTCTGCGTATCGGCAACACACTCCTCTCATCCCACAGTGCAGCTGCAACTCTGGAAGCCGCCATAGAGTTCGACACACTGGCATCAGATCAGATTCTGCTCTCTGGATATCCCGAGGCGTTTGAATCCCAACGCACAGACTTTGATGCGCTTCGCATCCAATGTCTGGAACGTGGCTGGAAGGCTGCCGTCACCTGCGGCAACAATGAAGCAGCAACACAGTTTGCAGACCGCCTAAGGAAGCTTGGGTATACGGGTGATCTGTATATCGAAGCTGATGCAGAAGAATTTGGCATCGGTAGGGAAACAAAGCCGCGTAACTATGCCCAAGGCATCGCAGCACTCCTCATACTCGGACTGTTCAGCGCACCGATCATCCTCGGGCGCATAAGCCAACCGCCCCCAGCACAGCGGACGTCCGGAAGCATGTTTCCAGATCAGACTCCAACCTACATCGGGCGATTTATCCAGTACGAATACAAGCCTAAGCCCGAAGACCAAGTTACATTATCCGAGGCAGTGGCAACCATCCAAGTTCCGGGGCGTGGCACAGTTACAACCGGAGTCGTCCGCCACAAAAATCTCGATCAACAAATCCTAACCGTATGTACAACCGCTAAGCGTAAGCTGCTTTGGTCCACCCTTACTCCACAGATACAAGGTGTCCAATACTTCCCAGATCACATCACATCCGATAAATTTGGCAACGTTTTTGTAGGCGCCCATGTGAACGTCATGATCAGGGAATCTGCTGGTCGGGCACCTGGTCGCTATCTCGCTTTGCTCAAATACGGCCCAGATGGCAAGCTGCTGTCCACATCGATTTCAAAGTACCCGCAAGACAGAATCCTTCACCTCATCCGCGTCGTCAGTGACATGGAAGGCGGAGCCTGGCTGTTTTCAACAGGCAACAAAAATTCTAATTCCGTGTCCATTCTTAGGATGCACCTGAGGGCATCCGGTGCACTTGATGATGCACTCCCCACAGGCAAGGGTATTGCGGAGCTCACAGCGGTAGTGCAAGGTGCACAGGGTGAAAATTATCTAATCAGCACGATTTACAAGGGCATAAATCCACTGAATGCATCCGACTGGCAGGTACAGCGCATCTCCAAAGATGGCAAGCTTGAGTGGACTAGAACAATTGATGGTCCGGCCCACCGTAATGACTTTTTCAGTGATGCAACCTTGGCAACCAACGGAGATGTCCTCGTTTTTGGTCCGCTGGCAACCGTGACATTCGATGGTGTTGTCCGTAACATTCCCTCGGTAATCCGCATGGATGCTGGAAATGGGCGCATCAAGAAGCTGGAACAGACCCAGACGCACTTTCTCAACACGCGCGTGATGCTGTCCTCTGTTCCAATGCTGGATATGTATGTGCTTGGTAGCTATGACATGACAGAAAACGGGTCGAACTCGGTCTACTTTTATCGCTCCCGGGTATCGGATGAATTTTCCTCTTTGTCGATGGTTGTAGGCCTTCCCAAAAAGATGAAAGCCAAGCGAATTGTCTCGATGTACTATCGCGGATCTCTGGCATCGTTTAGCGCACTGATGCAACCGCTCGAAAGCCCGGGACAGCGCCTTGCTCTGATTTACGTCAATAAATACAGCGGAACGGACATTACAACCGGCATTCTAACGACAGACAGATTGGTTCATTACAACAAGTCAGATGCCAACATCGTTGCGGGCCGCTTCGGCAAAAACTTCACCGTCTTTGACTTCACTGGTCTCAAGTAATCCGCGACAGTCCCACTAATCAAAAAGCCACTACTGTGCCGTGACCAACTCGTGTGTGTGACTTACACGCAAGTTCGCAAAGGCCTTGTCTGCCTCCCGGAACGGAAGACCATCCGCTCGAAATGACCCTGTAAAGGTGACTCCATCGATGCATGACTCGGCAACCGCAGCACCAAAGACAAAGTTGGACTGAATCTCGATTAGCACTGTGTCACCACTGACGACATCGATTGGGTTCTTCAACGTAATCCATCTCCACGCATGGTCGTTGTCGAAGGAGAACTCACTTGGAACCTCCAAGTCAACCCCAGAGTTCACTTGCGTTCCGTTTTTGTGAATCGACAATTTCGTCTCGGTTCCCAACCCCGCAGTCAGACACCCAATGCTCTCGATGCGATACGAATAGTGGAATGTAAAGCTTGTTCTCAGTGGTGAAAAGTAGAGCGCATGGTCTGTCGGAGGCTCCGTAATTACTTGAACAGATGTGCTTTTAGGTGCAAACCTCTGACCAACAAGATTCTTCATCCGCTCAAGGTAAACACGCTTCCAGCTCGTCATGATTCCTCCCACCACGTACACACCAGCTGTCTTTGACAGAAAGTGCAACAATCCCATCAGAACATGCACCGCCAAGAATCGATTGGAAAATCCCTGACGGTGCAAGCCGTACCCTGAACGATCGTGATGAATGATTTCAGTCCAGGGTGATGACGGAGTCGACTAACGCAGCCTGTCTGCACCATGTCTGTTCGCCAACACCCACACAATGTGTCAAAAGGCTTTCTTACGTCAAGCGAAATAGCGTCTAAACTTTTCTAAACTTTCGAAAGCGCAAGTATTTACAATCACTTTTCAGCCGTGCTCATAGGCTAAATGTGACATTTACTCCCACTGTAAGGATGTTATGTAAACAATTACGTCATCAGCAAACTGAAGTCCATAAACAAATCGGAGCGGGTGATTTGGGTGACTAATTCGATGCCACCCCACAAGAAATTATTCATGCTAGATGCGGTGAAACTGACAGCTCACAGCTGAGAAAAAGCCTGATTTGACAAGGTGAAGGGTGGGCTAGGGATCAACAGTGATGCCTATGTCAGCCCTAATGCCGCTCTACGATGCACACCGGTTGCCACCTGTACATCGCAGAGCGGATCTCAGGTCTCTAGAGACCTGATGTGTACCATGTGAACTGTTCGCTCAGGCACACCAAATGTTCTCATTAAAGACGTTCTTAACGCACTCATCATCTGAGTAAACTTTAGTAAATTTTTGGTTTCAGCACAGATTCCCTAGGTGTTAGGAATTGTTATTGCGACATCACAGATGACTACAGTCTGGAATTTGTCGTCGGATCGGGCAAGGGCTAGGTGCAATCATCGACCACCCTAACCGCCTCGACGCATCTCCCACTGGCGTGTTCCAGAGGACGCAAACTGCTGAGGTGCCAACGCCCGCAACCGATTCACTACAGGCGCTGCGAACAAGCCAGCATCAACGAATGCCTATTTGCACATTTCGACTGATGTTGCTGAGTGCGTTCTCAGCTTTCGCGCAGGCTTTCCTGCCATCGCATTCAACCTGCGCCCGGATAATCACCACCGGAGGCGTACCAGCAAGCTGGCGGAGACCCTTCAAAATGCGATTGGGGAGATGCTTTAGCCGACCCATTTTGGCTGCTGTCTCGATACCACCATCTTTGTCCTGCTCCCAGTAATCGAGAATCAGACGCTGGCTTGGCCGGCTCTGACTGGCGAACTCCAGCCGACGTACGGAGAGTCCCGGCGGAGTCGACAGCTGCCCGCGGTAGACAAAGTCGCCCTGCGCCATACAAATCGTTGGGTCATGATACGCATCCAAATGGGCACCATTTACCACCGTCATCACAATGTTCGGGTTACGCGGAGCCTTGTACTCGTACAGCTTCGCCAGAGGCTTTCCCACCAATGCCAGAAACTCAGCATTGACATCCACCAGACGCGTCTTGTACTGCCCGATCTGCAATGGCGCAATCGGCATCCAGGTCGACTGTGCCTGCACCTGACGATGCTGAAGAGAGCCGGACGTGAGAACCCCAATGGCCAGCAGGGCTGCAAAAAGGGCTGCGTAGTCAAATGGGAAGCCACTGCCAGCGACCGCAGGTGCACCTGCGGCCGTTTCATGTTTTCGGTGATGTTTACCAAGCCAAACAGCCAAGGCAACTCCGATGGCCATATCGATGGCAATCGCCACGTACCCGATTTTCCCCGGCGTTGGAATCCCGATTCGTCCTTGAATCGCCGCAAGAATGGACTCTGGCAGTGGAATGGAAAGGAGTACAGCCGCGCTCAAAGGTAGCCAAATAGCCCGCTGCTGAAGACCAAGGTGAGAGACCACCAGGCTGGCGATGACAATGAACAGCCCTAAGATTCCAACCGTCGATGCATGGCCCATCAGGCCTAAAAACAGAATCGCCGCACCTAGCAACACGCCAGCGAGTGAGATGATAATCGTCTTTTGGTGGATGCTCGTGCTACGGAGGAACATTTGGCTGAGGGTGGTCAGAAGAGCTGTGGATGCGATGAGCTGCCACGGGGTAACCACGGCGGATGTCAGCCAAAAGCTAATCGGGACGTCCATCGTAAGGGACATTGGGCGCAGGAAGGCCTCCCGGATTTCATTCCGCATCCAAGGTACATCCACACGCAACAGGAGCAAAATGCTGGCGAGGAAGACAACCCTGATAATGGCACCGACGATTTTGTTCTGACGGGTCTGACGGATCATCCGTGGATCTGTGGCAAGGTAGATTGGCCGTCCACTGGCATCGAACCCGCTGACTTGCCTGGCAACCGCATAGCCTTCCAACGCATGCCGCCGCAGTTTTTCAGCAGCAGACTTTTTTGCCTGAATGTCCCAGAACCATCCAAGAGCAATAAGGGCGACGAGCCCGATGCCGCCTGCAATCAGCAAGATAGGCAATGGAAGCTCATCGCTTCCATCACCCGTTGGCTCGTACCCTTTGACTCGCCCCACAAATGTAAAGGTCCGCTTTCCAGCCGTCCCCACCAGCGTTGCCTTCTCACCAGCCATCCGGAGGTCCCAGCGCGTTGCATAGGTATCCGAGCTACGTCCCATCGTAAACAAAAGGTGGCTTGGCTGTCCGGTAGCACCCGAGAGATCGAGAATCCCAGGACTCATCGATGCATCAAGGGCATATTGTGACAATGGGCCAAAGAGCTCCGTCACGGTTGAACCGGCATCCACAAGTGCAAGCTGCCCGATGTAAATCGTAAGCACACCTTGCGGAGTGGCAAAGCCGGTCAGCTCAAAGACAACTGTCAGCGGTTTCGCATCATTTCCCGTTTCGGTGGATGCGCCATCAAACTGGATTGCAAACCGGTCAATCGCACTTGCCATCCGGGCAGGCAGACACATCCCCAGCACGAGTGTGATGACGATGAACAGAGTGCGTAGAGCTTTAGACTTGAGTAAGTGCATGTAAGGAAGGAACATCAGTCAAATGGATGCACCCAAAAGGATTGCATGGGACGGAGGGGGAACCGCTTCAGAATAGCTTTCTGCAGACAGGCATCCGTCCCATTAGCATCATCCGGAATTGACTTCCAATTGACACGCCTTACAACGACTAAACAATTATAAATTTTTGCAGCAATGGGCAATTAGGAGGAATCGCGACTGCTTTGCCATGGGAACAGGCCTGCGAACATGGGTCGCTTGCGTTTTATGATGATGCCTGCCAGTCACACAGTAGTACCAAACATGACGAGCTCACGTGTACCAGGCTCCGGCGCTACATTTTCTCCAGCAGTGGATATGTCACCACTGGGTTTTGCGAGTGAGAACGAATTCAGGGCCACGTAGCCACTGGCTGTGGGCTGCTCAACGGTAATCCACGTAATTGGGGCATCCCCAAAGTAACCAAGAAATGTCCCCGCACTTGCACTTAGATCAAGCGTGTATGGGGTCCCATCCGATGTCGTAACCAAAAGCGATGTGTTTCGAAGCTGATCATTTTCATCCACAACGCCAAAGTAACCGGCAAACGCAAACGAGTTGAATTTCAGATTCAACACATTGCTTTGTTGATTGACGCTGATGAACCCTTCGCCAGCATTGTTGACGCCGCGGTAGAGAGTGGTTCCATTGGGGCCCTCTTCCCAAATCTGTAAGTCTCCCCCTAGACGGTTGAGGACACGACCACGGCCAAGTGAGTCCGAAAACGTATCCGTTCGCACACTTGTAACCGCAGCCAGCCAGGCTGCTTTGGATGTGTACCAAGTGCCTTGAGCCACCGCTGGAAATCCAGCCATGCCAAGTGTGCATCCTGTTAGCACACTGACGTACCAAGTTCTTGGACTCGCAAAACAACGCATCATTCCTCCGCAGGCAACCAACCTCACAGACCAATAAGGGCAACACTTTTGCCGGGACATCGCTTATTGGCATCGAGTCGGGTTTGACTGCGTGGAGAGTATTAACAAACAAATTCAGAAAATTGATGTAAAAGTCGCCCTAAACTTTTCTAACCTTTGTCATTTAGTACACTAGTCACACATATGTGCATTTACAAGTCACATTTATTTGCAAATTGCCACTTAAAGTTACGTTAAACGCATTTATTAAGTTGTAAGTACTGGGATGAACAATAAACGCACTGAGGAATAGAAAGCCATGGAAAGCAGTGTCGTTGATGTCAGCTTTCGCAACATTGCAAAAGCGGAGCGCTCGCATCGGGAAACACTAATAGCAAAGATTCGTGTAACCCGGGAGCCTCTCTGTGACTAAACTTTTCTAACTTTTTCGTCTGATACCCGGATTAGGCCGTTTTTTGACCGATTTTGTTGCTAACGCACTCATGTTAATCAATCATGTTGCATTTGAAACATACTTTGGGTGCATCAACTAAATCAAACGAGCTGCAAGAGTTGGGGATTATCGCCAGCACAACAAGGAAGCAGACACTAAATGCTCCGCCTCTCGGTATCCAACTGCAAACGTGTGACTTGCCTCATTACTATGGCTTGAGGTGGATTTAAGCGGAATCTAGTTGTCAGTGACACATATATGATTTAGTGATGTTTGTTGTGAATGAGACGTACATTATTTGGTGACACTTCCAGCCTACGACAAGAGCCACGTTGATCTCAGCGCTTCTTTGCATCTATGTGCAAGCGGGCTATCAGTTGCAGCGCTTTCAGATGCCTTTGCCAGAAAGAAACTGAACTCAAAATTTAGAAACACTTACCGCCCCGCGACGAACGCCACACGGAACTTAGCGCTTCTTCGCATCCGCGTGCAGGCGCGCTATCAGTTGCAGCGCTTCCATTGGGGACAGACGATTGGGATCAATCGACTGCAGCTCTTCAACCACCGGGTGGATTGCCGCTTCAAAGAGCGTCATCTGTAAGGTCGCAGTTGTTGTCTCAATACGAGGCGCTCCGCCAGCCTTCTCGAGCTGCATCAGGATGCGCTTAGCACGCTCGACAACCGATGGTGGCAAGCCTGCCATCCGGGCAACCTGAACGCCATACGACTTGTCCGTACCCCCCGGCAACACTTTGCGCAGCCACAAAATACGATCATCTGTTTCACGCACCGCAATCCGGTAGTTCCGCACATTCGTCCGCTGCTTCTCAAGGTCATTCAGCAGGTGATAATGCGTCGCGAACAATGTCTTTGCCCCAAGCTCACTGAGGTGCTCGGCGACTGCCCACGCAATACTAAGACCATCGTACGTCGATGTCCCCCGGCCAATCTCATCCAAAATAACCAAGCTACGCTCCGTCGCGTGATTGAGAATTTCAGCCGTCTCCGTCATCTCCACCATAAATGTCGACTGTCCGCTTGAAAGGTCATCATGTGCCCCAACGCGTGTAAAAATCCGGTCCACAATCCCAATGTGCGCGGCATCCGCAGGAACAAACGAACCAATCTGCGCAAGCAGCACGATCAACGCAACCTGCCGCAGCACCGTCGACTTACCAGCAGCATTCGGACCCGTGATGACGTGCACGGTCTGCTCGGTATCGAGAATCGTGTCATTGGGGATGAACCTTTGGATTCCCCCGGCGAGCTTTTCGACCACCGGATGGCGTCCAGCCACAATGGAAATAACATCCCCGTCATCCACCACCGGACGGCACCAGCGGTTGTTCACCGCAAGCTCTGCGAGAGCCGATGCGACATCGAGCTGGGCAACAATCCTTGCCCTATCAAGAACACTTCCCGCCCAGTCCCGCGCGATCATTTCGCGCAGCTTGATAAACAGCTCCTGTCCTGAGCCCCCATCACCTTCGCTTCCATTTCCTTGAGCTCAGGTGTGAAGTAGCGTTCGCCAGCTGCCGTGGTCTGCTTGCGGATGTAGTTCTCCGGAACAAGTTCCAGCTGCGAACGGGGAACTTCGAGGTAATAACCAAACACACTCGTGTAGCCAATTTTGAGGTTTCGGATGCCGGTGCGTTCCCGCTCGGATGTCTCAAGCTCGGCAATCCACGCGGCCCCGCCTTGGCGAAGCGAACGAAGCTCATCGAGTTCCGCATCGTAGCCTGGCTTGAAAATCCCCCCATCACGCACCAGCAGTGGAGGCTCATCCACGATGGCGTCATCGATGTCTCCCGCGAGCGTACCTACCGGATGCAGCTGAGCGACAAGGACATTAATGGCTGGCTCTGCAACGCGGGCGGCGGCAGCCGCGAGGATGTCCAGCTTCTTCAGACTGGTTCCAAGTGCCTTGATGTCTCGTGGGCTGGCGGCTCCCGTGCAAATACGGGCGACCAACCGTTCGAGGTCACCGATTTCCCGGAGTGTGTCACGCACATCCGCGCGCGGCAGGCTGGCGGAACAGAATGCAGCAATGCCCTCTT
>Ga0255102_1000424_pt1 | contig 11707 bp, 4 predicted proteins | sample Law_Cont_RepA_0h_FD_188448 | JGI IMG/M metagenome (GOLD analysis project Ga0255102, IMG submission 188448) | Freshwater microbial communities from St. Lawrence River, New York, United States - Law_Cont_RepA_0h | ecosystem: Environmental > Aquatic > Freshwater > River | place: USA: New York... | reverse complement strand
TTTCCTGGAATACCGCCAACCTGTGCAGGAGATGATCTAGCAATCCTATCACCGACGCCTTGCGAGCCATAGGTGCTGCCCCGGCCCCATGCAAATAATATGTTATCTGAACGAATAGCAAGTGAAACTGCACCGCCGGAAGCTAAAACAACAGACCACGAACTTGAACCAATCTGGACTGGAGATGATTTGCTCACAAGTGTCCCGTCACCGAGCCGACCTATGTTGCCGCTGCCCCACGCAAACAAGCCACCGCCTAAACGAATAGCTAAAATGTGGCCGCTGCCAGCAGATATGGCGGTCCATGAACTCGAACCAATTTGAACTGGAGATGATCTATTCGCGGTTGTTCCGTCTCCAAGTTGACCATAATTATTAAATCCCCATGTAAACAATCCACCATCTGAACGAATAGCAGCCGTAAACGCTCCTGCGCCTGCAGATACAGCGGTCCATGAACTCGAACCAACCTGAACTGGAGAACTAAGATTTAATAGAACGCTACCACCACCTAGTTGTACAGGAGAAGTCGAAGTCTGATAATAGCCTCCAATACCTCTGCCTAGTTGTCCATAGAAATCATGGCCCCATAAAGACACGATCGCATTTGAGCCTCTAGCGGCCGTATGGGTTCCTCCAGCAGATACGGCGGCCCATGAACTCGAACCAACCTGGACTGGAGATGAAATACTAGAGGAGCTGTTAACACCATTGCCAAGCCGGCCCCTCCTCTGATACCCCCATGTAAATAATCCACCGCCTAAACGAATAGCAGCAGAGTGCTCATGTCCAGCAGCCACAGCTGTCCATGAACTCGAACCAACCTGAACTGGAGATGATCTATTCGTGGTTGTTCCGTCTCCGATCACGCCTCGAGTTCCACTATATCCCCACGCAAACAAGCCGCCATCTGAACGAATAGCTAAATTATGATAGCTGCCAGCAGCCACAGCCGTCCATGAACTCGAACCAATTTGAACTGGAGATGATTTATTCACGATTGTTCCGTCGCCGAGTTGGCCCCTATTATTAAGTCCCCATGTAAACAATCCACCATCTGAACGAATAGCAGCGCTATGATAACCGCGATAAGGGCCGCCCGCATCTACAGCGATCCATGAATTCGAACCAATCTGAACTGGAGATGATTTATTGGTGCCGCTCGTTCCATCACCGAGTTGCCCGTTGGTGCCGTGTCCCCACGAAAACAAGCCACCATCTGAACGAATAGCAGCGCTGCGCCTTGATGAGGCAGATACGGCTGTCCATGAACTCGAACCAATCTGAACTGGAGATGATCTATTTGTGCTTGTTCCGTCTCCAAGTGGACCAGTTCCATTATATCCCCATGCAAACAGGCCGCCGTCTGAACGAATAGCAACCGTATGGCTGCCGCCCGCATCTACAGCGATCCATGAACTCGAACCAATCTGGACTGGAGATGATCTATGCGTGGTTGTTCCGTCACCGAGTTGCCCGTGCGTGTTTCGGCCCCATGTAAATAGTCTATTATTTGAATCAATAGCAGCAGTGTGGAGTCGGCCAGCAGATACAACGGTCCAAGACAGGGGAACCAGTAAAGTCAATCCATGACCAAGTTGACCTTGTGTGTGACCTCCCCATGTAAACAAGCCGCCGTCTGAACGAATAGCAGCCACATGGCTGCCGCCAGCAGATACGGCGGTCCATGAACTCGAACCAACCTGAACTGGAGATGATCTATTTGTGATTGTTCCGTCTCCAAGTTGACCAATTGTGTTTCTGCCCCATGTAAATAGTTTGTAATCTGAACGAATAGCAGCCGTATGGCTGGCTGCTGAAGCCACAGCTGTCCATGAACTCGAACCAACCTGGACTGGAGATGATCTACTCGTGTTTGTTCCATCACCAAGTTGACCATAATTATTCACTCCCCATGTAAACAATCCACCATCTGAACGAATAGCAACCGTGAAGCTGCCACCGACAGATACGGCTGTCCATGAACTTGAACCAATCTGGACTGGAGATGATTTGCTCACAAGTGTCCCGTCGCCGAGTTGCCCGAACGAGCCCGAACCCCATGTAAATAGTTTGTAATCTGAACGAATAGCAGCCGTGTGAGCATAACTAGAAGCTACAACGGTCCAACTAAACGCAGCGCCTATATCGATTGGTGTTCCAAGCTGGCCGGATTGGGCATAGCCCCATGTAAATAATGCGCCGTCTGAACGAATAGCAGCAGTTGTAGGGCCAGCAGCCACAGCCGTCCATGAACTTGAACCAATCTGGACTGGAGATGATTTATTCACGGTTGTTCCGTCGCCGAGCCGGCCACTGCCAGCGCTGCCCCACGCAAACAAGCCACCGCCTAAACGAATAGCTAAACTGTGGGTAGGGCCAGCAGCCACAGCTGTCCACGAGCTCGAACCAATCTGGACTGGAGATGATCTATTCGCGGTTGTTCCATCACCAAGTTGACCATAACTATTCAATCCCCATGTAAACAATCCACCGTCTGAACGAATAGCTAAAGTATGGAAGCCGCCAGCAGCCACAGCTGTCCATGAACTCGAACCAATCTGGACTGGAGATGATCTGTGCGTGGTTGTTCCATCACCAAGTCGGCCGAAACTGTTGTATCCCCATGCAAACAGGCCGCCGTCTGAACGAATAGCAACCGTATGGGTGGTGCCAGCAGATACGGCGGTCCAACTAAACGCAGCGCCTAAATTTCTGATGTCGCCAAGTTGGCTATTCACATTGCTCCCCCATGTAAATAATCCACCACCTGAACGAATAGCAGCTGTCATCGTGGTTCCAACAGATACGGCGGTCCATGAACTCGAACCAACCTGGACTGGAGATGATCTGTGCGTGGTTGTTCCATCACCAAGTTGACCACCACTATTCAATCCCCATGTAAACAATCCACCGTCTGAACGAATAGCAGCGCAATGGGTTGCTCCAGCAGATACGGCGGTCCATGAACTCGAACCAATCTGGACTGGAGATGATTTATTCGTGGTTGTTCCGTCACCGAGCCGGCCGACGGCGCCGTAGCCCCACGCAAACAAGCCACCGCCTAAACGAATAGCTAAACTGTGATAGATGCTTGCAGCCACAGCTGTCCACGAGCTCGAACCAATCTGGACTGGAGATGAGATACCGCTGTAACTCGCCACCCCATTGCCAAGCTGGCCCCTCCTCTGATACCCCCACGCAAACAAGCCGCCGTCTGAACGAATAGCTAAAGTATGGTTGACGCCAGTAGACACAGCCGTCCATGAACTCGAACCAATTTGAACTGGAGATGATCTACTCGCGGTTGTTCCGTCACCGAGTTGGCCGCGATTATTATACCCCCATGTAAATAATGCGCCGTCTGAACGAATAGCAGCCGTGTGCGCGGGCTGGCTGGAGAACCTGCTGTAGCTGAACGTCGATACGGCGGTCCAGGAATTCGTACCGATCTGAACTGGAGATGATCTGTGCGTGGTTGTTCCGTCGCCGAGTGATCCCTTCTCGTTTCGGCCCCACACGTATAGGAATGGTGGCAGTGGCCCGGCAGGGATCGCCGCCGCCGCTTTCATTAAAAGATTTTCTATAAGAAACACATTTTACCCCTCAAGATAAACTTAAAATGAAACTAACTGGTAATAGTAGGCCACACGACATTATTAATATTCAGTTCTTCGTTTGTATTGTAAAAGTATGGTAAATGCCGCAACTCTTGACGATAAACAGCCCAATTATTTTTATCATTATCTGATAGATTACAGTCTAGAAGTTGAGTCCAATCACTGTCTTTTAACTTTTGATTCCTAATATTTCTCAATTGCAACATAAAATCTTGTTTTTGAATTTCAAATGATACTGCAGTGACTTCGATTAATTCTAAAGTTTGAACAATCCTTTCTGAACCAACGGTATTAATATAGTCTTTTACACAATAAATATTCGGATCGAACGATTGATGTTCGTGGTCAATAGGCATCCATCCGAGAGCAAGTAGATACTCCAGATCGTTTTCAGCATTTTGAAGCCCGCTAATATTTCTCCAACTAGTTGGTAAATTATAATGTAATTCAACAATGTTATTATCTTCTACAAATGCCCATCGATGCATTGACATTATCCCTATCTTATTCTGTAATATTTATTAAAATTATATTTTACTATCTAACATACTTGCAACGCCACGCCAATTTGTTCCACCATCATCTGTAATAAAAACTAATACGTCGACGCCCGAAGCAGTTAAAGTAGGTGCAGTACCACCAGGCCATTTCACTGCAGCTGGCCATGTGATAGCGTACGCTCCGGCGTTTGTTAACTCTATTACAAATCCGCATGCATTCGGTGAAGCCAAAGGATTAGAAAAAGTCCATGTCGTTGCACCTGCAACTGTCGCGGAGAAAAAATTACCGTTCAACAAATTAATTGTAGTGGCACCCGATACAGAACCTAAAACACTATGCTCAAGACCATAATTAATAAAGGTCCTCGAGTCTTTAATTAGTGTGTTCCCTTGTATATTAATAGTCATAAAATCCCTCTAGATTAGATTTTTACTTGTACTTTTTAGATGCTCAATTTCTATCTTGAGTTCTTTAATGGCTTGTACTAGAATCGGAATCAATTGATCATATGATACAGATTTTAGTCCGTTATCTTGATTTGTTGCAACAAGAGTAGGCAATACTTTTTCAATTTCTTGAGCTATAACACCGTATGATAATGAGCCAGTATCTTTCCAGGTAAATGAAACAGGATTAACCATGTCAAGTAAATTAGTAGCATCTTGTATTTTTTGTATATTTTCTTTTACCGTTTCATCTGATAATGAATTAAAGTTTGTCGCATTTAAAGTACCAGTGGAAGGGTTATAATACAGTTTAGTACTACTTGTTGTAAGTGTATTATTTGATGTTGCAACTGCAACGATAGGATAATATGTAGCATCAGTAGTAGTATCGTCCGTAGGTGTTGCAACAGAACCTTGGGCGCCTTGAGCTCCAGTAATACCTTGTGCACCTTGAGCTCCGGTTGCACCTTGAGCACCAGTATCTCCAGTAGCGCCTTGAGCACCTGTAACTCCTTGAGCTCCAGTGGAACCTTGTGCACCTTGTGAACCACGATCGCCACTAACAAGGAACGATACGACAATGTTTGCATTATTTGCTGGCGCAACAAATGTACCCGCGACATAAGACACTGGAATGTCAAAGTGGCCATTGGCGGCAGTAGTATGTGTGTCTGTAATATTATAGATAACGAAGTTGAGAGTGTTTGCTTCTTCAATAATCTTGACCGAACCCTTAATGGCCGATGTCGAGTCGTCGATTGTTTGAATGAATGGAGCTATGTTTGCACTATTTCTATCAAGCGGAGATATGCCAACAAAGGGTGCAAGAGTTGGATTTGCATTAGTAAGCTCAATATAACCATTAGCTATCGAAATATTACTTGTATCATTTGTCCAATTATAGTAGAATGAAGCACCACCAAAGTTACCTGCAACACCTTGTGCACCTTGAGAGCCTTGAGCTCCAGTGACACCTTGTGCACCTTGAGCGCCTGTAGCTCCTTGTGCACCTTGAGCTCCAGTAATACCTTGTGCACCTTGAGCGCCTGTAGCTCCTTGGGCGCCTGTTGCGCCCTGAGCACCAACAACGCCTTGAGCGCCTTGAGGACCAACTGCTGTTACCCAGTAAGGAGAACCAGTAGCTCCATTCGATGCTAGCACTTGACCTGCAGTACCTACGCTACCATTCGCAGATAATTTTACACCGGCTGCAATTGTAACTTGTGTAGTATTTGCAATAAAGCTAGTGCCGACTGTTAACAAAGCAGAGTTAACGCTAGTGCTTACATTTGCAAATCCGGTGATGGTAGTATTGCCGGCGGCGAGCGTTGTAATGCCTGATGCTGCACCGCTAAGTGTAAGAGAACTTAAAGTACCAACCTCGATGAGTGAAGACGCAAGAATTCCCGTACCCAAAGCTGTAGAGTTAGCAATGGTAGTATTACCGATCTTATAGCTTTTGCCAGCCGCAAGATCGATATGTTCGGAAGCCGTCCAGCTATCAGTTGCATCAATCCAGTTGAATGTCTTATCGGTGCCACCTTTCAGAGTAATACCGCCGCCGTCGGCAGTCGCATTAGAAGGAGTAGTCACATCCCCAAGTATAATATTTTTATCTTCTACAAGAAGATCTGTAGAATTTATATTGGTTGTTGTGCCATTGATAGTGAGGTTGCCAGAAACTGTTATATCACCAGTAATCGTAGTATTACCAGCAGCGAGAGTCGTAATACCGGTGACTGCTTGCGCAGCACTCGTCGACTGAATCGTGGTCGTTCCAACAAACAATGAAGGCAAGCGAGCAAATGCTACCGTACCAGAAGCCAAGTTGGTTGCATTCGCCGCGATAGCAATGGCATTGGTATAAGCAGCATCCGCGTTTGCAACCATCGCTGTATTCGCCGTACCAATTTTTGTGTCGGTATAGCTAACAGCATTGGTATATGCCGCGGCAGCCGAGGTTGCTGCAGTATTCGCAAGTGTATTAGCAGCGATAGCTGCATCATATGCAGTCTTGACATTATTAGCGACTGGAACTAATGTAATTGAAGTATTATTGACAGCGTCGACAGTAGGAAGTCGAGCAAACGCTACTGTACCAGAAGAGATGTTAGTTGCGTTCGCAGCGACAGCAATGGCATTCGTATAAGCAGCATCGGCATTGGCTACCATTGCGGTGTTAGCTGTACCGATCTTCGTGTCAGTATAACTGACAGCGTTAGTGTAAGCCGTAGCAGCGTTTCCAGTGATAGCACTATTCGACGTTAGAATTTTGCCATCTGTATAAGATACAGCATTCGAATAAGCTGCATCGGCATTGGCTGCCATTGCCGTATTAGCTGTACCAATTTTCGTGTCGGTATATGATACCGCATTCGAATAAGCAGCGCCTGCCGCGGTTAATGCGGTGTTGGCATTTGTATTTGCTGCGATAGCCGCATCATAGGCAGTCTTTACGCTATTTGCAGAAGCTACATGAGATATCGAAGTGTTATTGATAGCGTCAAGTACTGGAATACGAGCGATATTCACAGTACCAGATGTTAAGTTGGTTGCATTCGCAGCGATTGCTATCGCATTCGTATAAGCTGCATCCGCATTGGCTGCCATCGCAGTGTTAGCTGTACCGATTTTTGTATCGGTATATGATACAGCGTTTGTGTAAGCAGTAGCAGCGTTTCCTGTAATAGCACCATTTGCTGTTAGAATCTTGCCATCGGTGTAGCTAACTGCATTGGTGTAAGCGGCACCAGCAGCAGTCAACGCGGTGTTGGCATTTGTATTAGCAGCGATGGCTGCGTCGTAAGCTGTCTTCACAGAGTTAGCTGTGGCTACAAAAGAAACTGAAGTATTGTTTACAGCGTCAAGTATTGGAATACGAGCGATATTCACAGTACCAGACGTTAAGTTGGTTGCATTCGCCGCGACAGCAATGGCATTGGTATAAGCAGCATCTGCATTTGCTGCCATGGCAGTGTTAGCTGTTCCAATCTTCGTATCGGTGTAACTCACGGCATTTGTATAAGCGGTAGCAGCATTTCCTGTAATTTGGCTTTGAACGTTAGCAAGAGACAGCCCACCAAAGTTGGTTGAGTTATTTGCAGTACCAGAGAATGCAGTAGAATTAACAGTAGTAAATACTGTTGCGTTACCAACACTGATCACAGTCGAGTTAGCATTAACTCCATCAGCAGCTGTACCCACAATCAACATTGATGTTGTATTGCCTGTAATTGTGGTATTACCGCTTACTTGAAGAGTTGATGTTACGTTCGCAAAGCCAGTAATCGTAGTGTTACCAGTAGCTAACGTTGTAATACCAGAAGCTGCGCCATTTGCTACGAGTGATGAAGTTGCGAGTGGTTGATTATTAGTTGACCAACTATCATTTGTTTCATCCCACATAAACTGAACATTTGCAGAAGTACCGCGCATGATCTCGAAACCAGCATTCTCAGTAGGAGGGTTAGCTCCAAGATCTGCATTCAATGTAATGATATTATCGCCAACATCGAGTGTTGTGGTGTTGACATAAGTACGCGTACCGGAAACTGTAAGGTTACCAGAAACGGTAATATCGCCGGTGATTGTAGTATTACCAGTAGCAAGCGTAGTAATACCACTGACTGCTTGAGCGGCACTCGTCGACTGAATCGTTGTCGTTCCGATAAACAATGAAGGCAATCGAGCAAATGCTAATGTGCCATTGTTTGCATTCGAAGCATTCGCCGCAAAGATAGTCGCATTCGAATAAGCTGCATCGGCATTGGCCGCCATTGCTGTATTGGCAGTTCCGATCTTCGTGTCAGTGTAGGATACTGCATTGGTGTAAGCGGTAGCAGCGTTTCCAGTGATGGCGCCATTTGCTGTTAGAATTTTACCGTCAGTATAAGATACTGCGTTTGTGTAAGCAGCACCCGCAGCAGTTAATGCAGTATTGGCATTTGTATTTGCTGCGATAGCCGCATCATAGGCAGTCTTTACACTATTTGCGGAAGCTACATGAGAGATCGAGGTATTATTGACGGCGTCAAGCACTGGAATACGAGCAATGTTTACTGTACCAGAAGTTAAGTTGGTTGCATTCGCAGCGATTGCTATCGCATTCGTATAAGCTGCATCCGCATTGGCTGCCATCGCAGTATTCGCTGTACCGATCTTTGTGTCAGTGTAGGATACTGAGTTTGTATATGCAGTAGCAGCGTTACCAGTAATTTGACCTTGCACTGTAGCTAATGAAGATCCGTCAAGATTCGTAGAATTGTTTGCAGTACCACTAAACGTTGAACTATTCATTGTTGCGGTAACGGAAGAGTTGCCAAGAGTTAAAATAGCGGTCGTTGAATTTGAAGTAAGCGTAGCGCCAGCTGAGGTTGCATTGATCGTGCTTATTTGTAAGCCACCGACGGCTTTGATGGTGCCCGATTGGACAGTTAAGTCACCATTAGCAGCCAAAAACATGATAGATGTAAGAGTTGCGTTTGCGTTTGCAATTCCAGATGGTGCCTTATACCAATTGTGATCACCACCTTGCATTGAATATCCAGCGGCAGCGCCGTCTTGAACATATTTGTAGGTAGTATTAGCCCAGAAAAGGTTCTGAAAAATGTACACATTGGTTTCATCTTGATAGTTCCAAACCGATGCACTTCCTACTTGCACTGCTTTTGCTGTATTAGCCCAGGCGCTAGCAACAGTATTAACTGTTACAACAGCACCTGTTTTGACATTGCCAGTGACATTTAGTGTACTACTTACGTTCGCAAAGCCAGTAATCGTAGTGTTACCGACTGCGAGTGTTGTGATACCAGAAGCGGCTCCGTTTGCTACGAGCGATGAGATTGCAATCTCTTGATTATTAGTTGTCCAACGATCGTTTGTCTCGTCCCAAAGGAATTGAACGTTCGCAGAAGTTCCGCGCATAATCTCAAAGCCAGCATTCTCAGTAGGAGGATTAGCTCCAAGATCTGCGTTGAGTGTAATGATATTATCACCAACGTCTAGAGTAGTGGTATTGACATATGTTCTTGTACCAGATACCGTTAAATTACCTGAGAGTATCATATTTACAAAAGTTGGAGAATCGCTAGTTCTTATATCTTGATTCATTCGGAACGGAAGGCGTGCTTCAGCTAATGTGCCATTGTTTGCATTCGAAGCATTCGCTGCGAAGATAGTCGCATTCGTATAAGCAGCATCAGCGTTTGCAACCATTGCGGTGTTAGCAGTTCCGATCTTCGTATCAGTATATGATACAGCGTTTGTATACGCAGTCGCAGCGTTTCCTGTAATAGCGCCATTTGCTGTTAGAATTTTGCCATCGGTATAAGATATAGCATTGGTGTATGCCGAACCGGCTGCAGTCGCTGCAGTATTCGCAAGTGTATTAGCAGCGATAGCTGCATCATATGCAGTCTTGACATTATTAGCCACTGGAATCAGTGTAATCGAAGTATTATTCACAGCATCAACTGTTGGAATACGAGCGATGTCGACAGTTCCAGAAGTCAGATTGGTTGCATTTGCGGCAATTGCAATCGCATTGGTATATGCAGTCGCAGCATTGCCAGTGATAGCTGTGTTGGCAGTACCAATTTTCGTGTCGGTATAAGATACAGCATTCGTATAAGCGGCGTTGGCCGAGGTTGCTGCAGTGTTGGCAAGAGTGTTGGCTGCGATCGCCGCATCATATGCAGTCTTGACATTATTAGCAGTAGGCACATGAGAGATTGAGGTATTGCTTACTGAATCAGCGGTCGGAATTCGAGCAATTGCCACTGTACCAGATGTTAAGTTGCTAGCATTGGCAGCAATTGCAATGGCGTTAGTGTACGCATTGTCTGCAGATCCACTAACGCTGGTAGAATTGATGACTGTAGCACCAATTACAAGTTGACCGGCCGTGATTACCACGTTTCCGGCCGTTACTGTTACTCCGTTTGCAACGGTTAAACCGTTCTTAACGCGAAAATTAACTGGTGTAGTCATCTGGTTCCCTATCCCACAGATTATACTCTATTTATACTTCGACACTAATACGTTTTGTTTTTACAACACTCGAAGAGTTTGTAGGAGCAACCAGTAGATTTACGTTACTGGAATTAATATTAGCGCTGACATTACCAAGTGATGTGTTTGAAAATACTGTACCATACTCTGTTATATAGACTTGAGAACCATCATGAAGAAGCAAAGCTTCAGTGATATGATAATCTGATCCAGATGTAATCTGTATATAATACTTAGCTGATCTATAAGTATCTTTTACGAAAGAGTCTACGATAGTGTTTGCAGTTGTCGAAGTTGTCTGAGAGTTAGACGAGCCTTCGATAACATTAAGCGCTGGAATCTGAGAGACAATTTGAACGGCGTCGCCTGCAATGACGTTTGAAGTAAATACAATCGCAGTAGTATTCGGAGTTGTATAATCTGTGGTTGAAATCTGTTTCGAACCGTTGAGGAAAACACTCTCGAGACCAGCAGTATATGAAAGAATTTGTGTGTTAGCGTCTGCGCCCGTAATGACAGTCGTATTTGAAGAGATCGAGTAAGTATAAGTTACTATACTAGTGTATACGTTCGAAGAACTTCCAGCAGGACCCCAATATACCGATGTTCCGTTTGACGCAAGAACTTGGCCAGCAGTACCAATAGAACCATTAGCGATGATTCCAGCATTGAACGTAACATTGGCATTGAATATTTGTGTATTTGCCCACGTAACACTGAGGTTAGCATCAACTCCTGGACCTTGAGGACCGATTGGACCCTGATCACCTTGCGGTCCGGTTGCACCTTGCGGCCCAGTTGCACCGGCTGCAGACCAATAAACACCCGTTCCATTTGATGCTAGAACTTGACCGGCTGTTCCGGGCGATCCGTTAGCTACAATCGTAGTGACAGCGAGAGAAGAAAGATTTGATCCAACTTCGAAGATGGCGTTAGCAGCATCTGAAGAGAAGACTTTACGATCAGTTAAGTTGACCGCGAATTCGCCCTTGTCAATAAAGGCTGAGTTTGATACGTTAGTAGTATTCGCAGTACGACCGGCAACAGTCGTGCGCTTGAACTGAAACTTATTTGCCATTCTCAACCTCTATATAGAGTAACGAAGCGGTTATATAACCTTTAATATTCTAT
>Ga0255102_1000422_pt1 | contig 11732 bp, 7 predicted proteins | sample Law_Cont_RepA_0h_FD_188448 | JGI IMG/M metagenome (GOLD analysis project Ga0255102, IMG submission 188448) | Freshwater microbial communities from St. Lawrence River, New York, United States - Law_Cont_RepA_0h | ecosystem: Environmental > Aquatic > Freshwater > River | place: USA: New York... | reverse complement strand
TCTCAAAAAATCTTCATAACCCTGAGGTCACGAGTTCAAATCTCGTTCTCGCTACATGAAAATCAAGGACTTACGTTAAATCGTGGGTCCTTTGTTGTTTCTGCGTGAGGTTTGCGTGAGGTTTTTGAAAAAAAGAGACCCCATTTAATTTATGAGGGTTTCGGTGGTATTCCATACCTTATATTATCTTTAAATTTTCACACCCTCCCCGGTATTAACATATGGTTGAAGTTTTATATTTAGGTAGTATTTTTTGTGCATTATTATCAGTATTTCTTTTACTATTTAAGGAGAATGCTTATAAATCCTATGCAAATTATTTATTGTCAACTTATTTTATATTTTCAATTGCATGTATTGGGGTATACTTATTAGTATTTACCGGATTAATTAATAAAGTACCGTACTTATATAAGGCGTCTGGGCCATTAAATTATTTGACGCCAATTTTGTCATACTTATATGTTAGGGCTGTTTTATATAATGAGAAAAGGTTTACCTATAAGGATTTACCTCATCTAATTCCTTTTCTAATTTTATTTGTTTCCTATATACCATATTATATACTACCCATTGCTGAAAAAGCCATTATTGTAAAGTCTATAGTTAATGATATGAGTAAGGCAGATAAATATAATTTTGGGTTTATTCCAGAAAAATTATTTTTTATATTTATTCCAATACAAACAACTTTTTATGTAATTCTTCAGTGGCGATTATTATTTCAATATAAAAAAAGTAACAAACAAATTGAAGTTCAAAATCAACTTAATATTGTAATTAAATGGATTAAAATATTTACTTCATCTTCAACAGTTTTTGTAGTAGGTTATTTCATATTAATAATTCTAGCTTTAAATGTTCCCAGTTTTTTTTATACCCCAGCTGGAATGATAATTCCTGGTTTATGCTTGTCAATTAGCTTTTTTATTATAAGTAGTTATTTGTTAATTAACCCTTATGCATTAACGGGGCTGCCTTTTATTAAGTATAAGGAAATTGAATCTGATCTATTAAATAATATAAGGGACGAAGTACCATTTATAGAAACTAATTATTCAAAAGAAATTAAGTTGATTGACGACTATTTTATCCAAAAGAAACCTTTTCTTAAGCAAGGCTTAAATATAAGCATAGTAGCGGTTGAATTAAATATACCAGTTCGCGATTTGTCTTATATTATAAATAATTATTATACTGTAAGGTTCAATGACTTTGTAAATAAGTATAGAGTTGAATATATTTTGAGTAAGGTTGGCATGGCTCAATTAGACATATACACTTTGGAAGCACTTTCTAAAGAAGCGGGTTTCTCGCATAAGAGCTCATTTTATAGAGCCTTCAAGAAAATACATAATGTTGCTCCATTAGAGTATCTACAGAATTAATCGATTCACTTCTTGTTTTACTATTTATTATTTGGTTATAATCTAGTTTTTAGTCTCCATTTCACTACTTGCGACTACTTTAAGTGACTTCGAGTTCAAAGTAGTCTTCCACATCTCTATTTTCATACTTGTTATTCCTGGGGGGGAATTACATATTACATAAATGGTTGATTCGTTTCAACCATTTATGTAATATAATCTACTCAATATATTGATTATAATTTTAATATGAATAGAGGTATTTTTTATTTTATTTTGGCTTTTTCAGCCTTAAGTTATACAAAAACCTATGGTCAAAAAATGGGTAATGTAGATTCACTTACTAATAAACAAAAGGATAAGCTTTATTTAAAACAACCTGGTGCTGAAGCTGTCCAAAAGTTCAAAAAGAGCTTCACGGCATCCTGGAACAAAACCTTTATCAATTTTACCGATAACAGCATTTATTTATTGGCGGGGATGAACTTCTCCAATCAGGCAATTACAGCTGCTGGGTTTAATTCAAGCTTTAACTACAATATTTCAGATAAAAGCACGGCTGGTTTCAAACCAGGATATTTTGCTGGTTTTAGGGTGGATGGTTTATATAAAGATAAACGCAACTACTCCTTTCAGGTGAGTTTAAATAAAATAGCTACTGCTAATAACTACAAGGATGCTAAAAGCTTGACTCCATTTTTAGGCAGCTTTTCCAACTTTAAAGCCGATGATCAGTTTTTAAATCTGAGCATGGCAATGCATTACAAAAAACTGTTGGCTATCAGCGATACGAGTAAATTCAAATTTTACTTTGTGCTTGGTCCTAGTTTGGATACGCGCTTGTCAAAACAAAGTGCTGATAACTTAGTTAATAAAAACTATACAAGGTTTTTACTAAGAAGTGATGTGGGATTTGAGTTTGAAAACAAAAACTTTTATACCCTGTTTTTGCATTACAAGCAAGGGCTTACCTCCTTTACCAAATCACCGATCAAAACCAATATCAACAGCTTTGAATTGGGTATGATGATTAAGGCAATTGATTTATTTTAAAAGTTAAAACCATCCTCAAAACGTAACACAACATGAAAAAATATTTATTATATAGTTTGCTTACAGCTTCCACATTCATGGGTGCTTGCTCCAAGGATACATCATTAGCCGAAACGAACCTTGCACAAAAAATGATTCAGGACAAATCTTGGTTTTTAGATTACAGCCAAACAGGAACGCTTACTAAAACTTATGTTGGTCAAGCTACCTACTATATCAATTTTTTGAAAAACCTGACTACACAGGATTCCGACGGATTAAATGGTACTTATAGTGTTGAAAAAGTAAGTGGCCAATTACAAATTCATGTGCAAGCAACAACCAGTAATGGCAACCCTATTGAATACATCTATGATATTGTTTCCGTTGGCGCTGAAAATCTAATATTATCCTATACCCTTAGTGGTAAAACAACCCAACTGTATTACACAAGTAAAAGATAATCTGATAAAAATGCTAAAACACTTCCTAAGAACTATAGCTATTGCAAATTTGATGGTGCTTGGTATCATGCCCACAAAGCTACAAGCACAATCATCTGCTAATTTTATGATGAGCAGCATGGGTAGTATCCCAGGCGCTTCCAATACAGGCATGGCTATACAGTTTAATAGCATCGCCACTTGTTTAAATGTACAAAACGGGGTGGCTGTTTTAAATGGCGTTAGAGGCAGTGGTCAGTTTGCCATTAACTGCGAAGTCAGTTTAAAAATAAACAGCTTAGGTATTAAGCTTTACCCCAATCCGGTAAACATAACGACCAAAGTAAAATTTATTAGTACCCCACCATTAACTGAAACCTTTAACTTATCCGTTTGGACAACTGAAGGTGCATTGCTATCCACCAGAAAAGAATCAGGCTATAATTTATTCCAAGGAATCAACCTGGATGTGAGTGCACTTGGATCTGGAACTTATGTGTTAAAAATTGAATCCGAAAATTATGTTGATGCTTTAAAGTTTATTAAAGCCAATTAAAAATATAAAATACAGTAAACAAGTATTATCAAAATCTTATCTAGAATCACCACTTATGATGCAATCAATTAAATTTAGTGTAACCCTGAGCGTCATATTTGTATTATGCAATATGATAACTCCAAAGTTATTTGCACAAACGACAAGTAATGGTATCTTTTTTCAAGCAATAGCTAGAGATAATTTTTCCAATCCAGCTAAGGATCGTAAAATTTATGTTCAATCAAGTATTATACAAACTACAGCGACTGGAACCAAAGTATTAACAGAGGAATACCAAACAACAACCGATGTGACTGGGGTATTTACTATTAGCATTGGACAAGGTACAAGGATAGGCGGTACTGCAAATAATTTAACTGGGATTGATTGGGCAAATGGTCCTTATTATTTAAACTTAAAGGTTGCCATCACGCCAGTTGCGCCTACAACAAGTTGGAATTATAAAAATGAATGGATCGATTTAGGATCCACACCTTTTGGAGTAGTACCTTATGCTTTGTATGCGGGAACCGCTAATGGCTTGGATGGTAAGTTAAGTATTAAAGACACGACAAGCATGTTGGCCATATATGCAAAAGCACAAGCAGTGAAATCATTGGAATCAACAGTGAATACTAAAGTAGGAGTCACTGATACTGCAGCTATGTTGGCGCCATACAGAAAAATGGTGAATGAAATAATTGCATCTAACATTACATCATTAACTGCAGATGCTATTAATGCAGCATTGAATAGCAAAGTAAATATAGCGGATAGCAATAAAATGTATGTTACCCCGTCGCTTTTAGCCGCAAGAGCTTTTGATCCTACAAGTATAAATAATAGTTTGGCTTTAAAAGCAAACTCATCAGACGTGAATACATCTTTAGCATTGAAAGCAAACGCATCAGATATATCAACAAGTTTAGGGTTGAAAGCAAATGCAGCTGACGTAACTACAAGCTTAGCTAGTAAAGTGGATAAAGTAACTGGGAAAGAATTATCTACGAATGATTATACTACTGCAGAAAAAACAAAATTAGCTGCTATTTCAGGAACTAATACAGGAGATCAAGACTTAAGTGCATATGCAACAACAGCAAATGTTACTACCTCACTTGCGTTGAAAGCAAACGCATCAGATATATCAACAAGTTTAGGGTTGAAAGCAAATGCAGCTGACGTAACTACAAGCTTAGCTAGTAAAGTGGATAAAGTAACTGGAAAAGAATTATCTACGAATGATTATACTACTGCAGAAAAAACAAAATTAGCTGCTATTTCAGGAACTAATACAGGAGATCAGGATTTAAGTTTATTAGCAACTGCAGCTTCCGTTTTACTTAAAGCAAACGCAACAGACGTAACTACAGATTTAGCACTTAAAGCAAGTTCATTAGAACTTACATCCGGGTTAGCTACAAAGGTAGATAAAGTAGCAGGCAAGAATTTATCAACGAATGATTATACTACTGCAGAAAAAACAAAACTTGCTGCTATTTCAGGAACTAATACAGGAGATCAAGACTTACGTGCATATGCAACAACAGCAAATGTTACTACCTCACTTGCGTTGAAAGCAAACGCATCAGATATATCAACAAGTTTAGGGTTGAAAGCAAATGCAGCTGACGTAACTACAAGCTTAGCTAGTAAAGTGGATAAAGTAACTGGAAAAGAATTATCTACGAATGATTATACTACTGCAGAAAAAACAAAACTTGCTGCTGTTTCAGGAACTAATACAGGAGATCAAGACTTAAGTGCATATGCAACAACAGCAAATGTTACTACCTCACTTGCGTTGAAAGCAAACGCATCAGATATATCAACAAGTTTAGCACTAAAGGAAAATATATCAAATAAATCTACAGCTGTTGATTTAGGTGGAACAACTCCAAGTGATATTTTATTTCCGACACAAAAGGCAGTAAAAGATTATGTAGCTGCAAATAACTCAGGAGGAGGCGTTGCAGATGGTGGAATTACTACAATTAAACTTGCTGATGGTGCAGTAACAGATGAGAAGATTAATACAGTGAGTGGATCAAAAGTAATTGGAAATATAACAGGCAATGCTGCAACAGCAACACTAGCAGCAACTGCAACATCAGCGGGGAATATAACAGCCACTAGTAATACGACATTAACATCATTATCTAGTTTAACAGGAGTAGGAACTATAACAACTGGAACCTGGAGTGGAACTGCAGTAGCAATTGCGAAAGGAGGAACGGGATTAACTGCAACGGGAACTGATGGACAAATATTAACTTCCACGAATACAGGAACCTTAACATGGACAACAGCGACTGCTGCTAAATTTACAAATGATGTAACTATAAAATTATCTGGTTCTAAATCTTTGGGGAAATATGCAAATGGCGCAACTATTCCAACGGCAGGTAAAACATTAGATCAATTTTTATTAGACCTAGTACAAGAAACTGTTGCTCCAACTTATACTGCACCAACCGTTTCAATTAGTTCAACTCAAAGCGGCTCTTATGAAATTGGAACAAATATAAATGTAACATTATCCAATACGTTTACTCAAAATAATGGAGGATCTGCCACTGGTACAACCTATTATAAAAATAGCGTGTCTTTAGGAACAGGAGTAAGTACTAACAATCATGGAGTACTTTCGACTAGCATTAGTTATTCTGTGACGGTTACTTATGGGGCTGGTACTACAATACTCAATAATAATTTAGGCACCCCAGATGCTACTGGGCAAATTCCGGCGGGTAGTAAAAGTAGTAGTTTAACTATTTCCCCTTTCGCATATAAATATTGGGGCAGTAGTGTTTCTAATGCAATCGATGATGCTACTTTAAGAGCTGGTACCAATGAAAATTCTGGTAAGGCTAAGTCTAGTTTTACTATTCCTATTTCGGGATCAAAATATATTTTTTATGCTTACCCGGCATCATTAGGAGTACTAAGTTCTATTTCTGTAGGAGGGTTTGACAGCTTTGATACATTTACTAAAACTACTCGAGATGTAACTAACGCTAGTGGATATACGCAATCATATAATATTTATATATCAAATAATAGGTTTACAGTTGATGTAAGTAATATCATAATAAATTAATAAAAATGAATTCAAGAAAAATAATTTTATTGATAATTGTATTTCAATTATTCTATTTTTTAGCAAATGCTCAAATAAAATTAATTGGTAATATTACCACCAATGGTATTGCAGAGTACCCAACTCATATAGATAGTTTAAGTAAGGGAGGGTATATGAGTATGCCAACGATAGCACTAAGAGATGCAATCCCAGCTTTAAGAAGAAAATATGGTATGTTGGTATTTGTGCAAGCCGATGGTGTTATTTATAAATTAAATGCGGCTACATTAGCTAATGCAGACTGGGTAGCTTTATCATTTGGTGCAACAACTAATGTTGATGCTGGAACTTTATCAGGTACAACTTTAAATGCAACAGTAACAGGTTCAAGTTTAACAAGTGTAGGCACTATTACTAGTGGCGTATGGAGCGCAACAACAATAGATGTGGCACATGGAGGAACTGGATTATCTGCAATAGGATCCGCTAATCAAGTATTAACATCTACAGGTAGTGGAACTTTAACCTGGACAACTGCATCAGTGCCTACTGATGCATCAACATCAGTAAAAGGTATTATTCAATTAGCAGGTGATTTAGGCGGAACACCAAGTTCACCAACTGTGAATACTATAGGCGGTGTAAATTCTTCTACTATAAGTTCAAACAATGCATTAGTTACAGCAGCGACAAATAACAACACAAATAGTGCAATAGTAAAAAGAGATGAATCTGGTAATTTTTCTGCAGGAACAATAACAGGAAATCTTACTGGTAATGCAACAACAGCAGGAAATATAACTGCAACAAGTAATACAACATTAACTTCTTTATCAAATTTAAATACGGTTGGAACTATTACTAGTGGTGTATGGAGTGGAACAACGATAGATGCAGCACATGGAGGAACTGGAGCAACAACTAAATCAGCAGGTTTTGATGCACTTTCGCCAATGACAACATCAGGAGATATTATTTATGGTGGAACGAGTGGAAATGGGACTAGATTAGGAAAAGGTTCCGATGGTCAATTATTAACATTAACTAGTGGGGTACCATCATGGGCAAATAGTTCAAGTATTCCTTACACAGGAGCAACAGGAGCTGTTAATTTAGGTGCATATGACTTAAAAGTAAATCAATTAACAGTAGGGAGAGGCGGAGGAGCCGTAGGCTCAAGCACAGCAATTGGATATTATGCATTGTTTAACAACACCTCAGGAACTGAAAACACAGCAATTGGATATTATGCACTTCTTAACAACACCTTTGGAAGATATAACACAGCAATTGGGAATGGCGCACTGTCATACAATACCTCAGGAACTGATAACACAGCACTTGGATATCGTGCACTTTATCAAAACACCACAGGTAATTATAACATAGCAATTGGAAATGCTGCACTGTCTTGGAACATCACAGGTACTTATAACACAGCAATTGGAAATGCTGCACTTAGATTAAACACAGGAGCTAATAACACAGCAAGTGGGAATGGTGCACTTTCAGTCAACACCACAGGAAATTATAATACAGCAATTGGTGTTCGTGCACTGTCGTACAACGCCACAGGAAATTATAACACAGCAATTGGGGTTGGTGCAGATGTTTCTGTTGATGGATTAACCAATGCTACTGCCATCGGTAATGGTGCAATAGTAGCTGCAAGTAATAGCATTCAGTTAGGAAATGGAAATGTTACCAATGTGAAAACCAGTGGTACAATAACTGCGGGTGCGGTTACTTATCCTAATACTCATGGAACAAATGGACAAGTTTTAAGTACTACAGGAAGTGGAACATTAGCCTGGACAACAACATCTGCGCCTACTGGTGCATCAACATCAGCACAAGGTATTATTCAATTAGCAGGTGATTTAGGTGGAACAGCAAGTTCACCAACTGTGAATACTATAGGCGGTGTATATTCTTCTACTATTTCAAATTTTGATACAAGAATTACTGGTAATACAAATAGTATAACCAGTAACACAGCTGATATTATAAGTTTAAATAGTAATTTAAATAATAAGCAAAATATTTTAACAGCTGGGTCGGGAATTATAATAAGTCCTGGTAATGGTGAGGTGGTCGGGGATATTATCTCAATTTCAACAATTGAGTCTTCTAAATTAATTGGTACAGATATTGAAACTGTTGGAACCATCACTAGTGGTGTATGGAGCGGAACAGCGGTAGCAGTTGAAAAGGGAGGAACGGGTGCTACAACAGCAAGTGCGGCAAGAACAAATTTAGGATTAGAAATAGGTGCCAATGTACAAGCACCATTAACAGCAGGAACTAGTTATATTGTACCCAATGCTTCCATAACAGGAGCCACCAACACGAAACTAACCTATGATGCAAAAGGGTTAGTAACAGCAGGATCGGCTGCCACTACAGCAGATATTGCAATAAGTACGAATAAAAATTATGTAACCGATGCGCAGTCAGGTGTGCTATCTAATACATCAGGAACAAATACGGGTGATCAAACAATAACATTAACCGGAGATGTAACAGGAACTGGTACTGGAACATTTGCATCTACTTTAGCTAATAGTGGAGTAAGTGCAAATAGTTATGGATCATCAACATTAATCCCAACATTTACAGTAGATGCAAAAGGAAGATTAACAACTGCAAGTACTGCAAGTATAATTGCAGATGCTGGAACATTAACTGGTACTTCATTAAACGCAACATTAACAGGTTCTAGTTTAACGAGTGTTGGAACCATCACTAGTGGTGTATGGAGCGGAACAGCGGTAGATGTAGCACATGGAGGAACTGGATTAACTGCAATAGGATCCGCTAATCAAGTATTAACATCTACAGGTAGTGGAACTTTAACCTGGACAACTGCATCTGCGCCTACTGACGCATCAGTATCAGCAAAAGGTATTGTGCAATTAGCAGGTGATTTAGGTGGAATAGCAAGTTTGCCAACAGTAAATACTGTAGGTGGTGTAAATTCTTCTACTATAAGTTCAAACAATGCATTAGTTACAGCAGCGACAAATAACAATACAAATAGTGCAATCGTAAGAAGAGATGGGACTGGTAGTTTTTCTGCAGGAACAATAACTGCAGCATTGACAGGAAATGTAACAGGTAATGTAACTGGGAATCTTACTGGTAATGCAACAACGGCAACACTAGCAACTAACGCAACAACGGCAGGAAATATAACTGCAACAAGTAATACAACATTAACTTCCTTATCAAATTTAAATACGGTTGGAACTATCACTAGTGGTGTGTGGAGTGGAACGGCTGTTGAAATAGCAAATGGTGGGACAGGATCTACGACAAAAAATTTCGTTGATTTAACTAGTGTTCAAACAGTTGCTGGAGCTAAAACATTTAATAATGCAATTTCTGGTAGTAATACATCTAACCCAACAATTGCGGGATTTTCAGTAAATATAAATACACAAACAACTAATTACACATTATTAGCAAGTGACAATGGTAAAATAATTAATTTCACGAATAACGGCGCTATCACACTTGCACTTCCTGTGTTAACCGCTGGGTTTAATTGTATGATTATACAATCTGGATCGGGAGTAATTACATTAACTGGATCCTCGACTACAGTTAAAAATAAAAATTCATTTACAAAAACGGCCGGAGTTAATTCCATTGTTACTATTATTTATCTTGCCACCAATACTGCTATTACTATTGGCGATATGTCAAATTAATAAAAAATAAATGTTGAAATCATTTCTATATATATTATTTTTTTTCTCTTTTGCTTTTGACGGGCTAGCGCAAATAAATTTTGCACCATTAAGAGGGTATAATTATTATCCACCGATTTTAGCTCAAACTACTGATGCAAGTTCTATTTCGTATAATTCAGCTACTAGTGGTGGAAGTGTAACTTCAAATGAAGGATATGTAATCACTGCTAAAGGTGTTGTATGGAGTACTACTCAAAATCCAACTATTGTGTTAGCTACAAAAACTTCAGAATCAAATCCTACTATTTTAGGTGATTTTACAAGTAATATTACAGGATTAAATCCTGGAACTACTTATTATGTTAGATCATATGCGACTAGTAGTTCAGGGACTGGGTATGGTGCTCAAATAAGCTTCAATACCTTAACAACTGTTCCAACATTAGCCGCCACTTATCCATTTGCAAACATCACTAATACTACAGCATATGGTAAAATTAATGTTACTTCAAATGGTGGGGCAGCTTTAACTGCTGTAGGTTTATGTTGGAGTACAACCTTCACTCCAACAACTAATGACAATAAAGTAACAGGATATCCTGGATTGGGAATATCAGACTTTACGTTATCTGGATTAACAGCTGGACAAACCTATTATGTAAGATCATATGCAACAAATATTAACGGAACGAGCTATGGAACTCAGGTCCCTTTACTATTAGTGCCACTTGGTAGTCGCTACTTAGGAGGTATCCTCTATTATACTTTAGAAGCTGGAGACCTTGGTTATGATCAAAACCAAGTTCATGGATTAATAGCATCTGAGTATAACATAGATCCTTTAGGCAATGACTCGTATACTTGGCATAATACTAACGCTGCAAATAAAGATATTTATACTGGGGCTAATGCTACTGCAATTGGAACTGGGTTGACGAATACTGATATTATTATTGCTTCTCAAGGAACTGGCAATTACGCAGCCTATTTAGCTAGAGCTCATAATGGCGGTGGTTATACCGATTGGTTTTTGCCAAGCACGTATGAAATGTTGAAAATGGTTGTTAATAAGAGCAGTTTTTCTGCTCCCTATAACACGCTGTTAAATAATTTCTTTTGGACTTCAACCGATGGTAGCAATCCTAATGCTACTAGAATCACTTTTACAGATCTATTGATACGCTCCTATGAAAAATATAATCCACAAAGAATTCGGGCCGTTAGGGCTTTTTAATTATTTTTTCCGACACAACACTGTGTGAGGAAAACACCACCTAAATTCGACTCAAATCGGTTGATTTCGGTTTTGTGAAAACATAACGCATTACAAATCAACACCTTAATTTTCTCAAAAAATCTTCATAACCCTGAGGTCCCGGGTTCAAATCCCGGTCTCGCTACATGAAAATCAAGGACTTACGTTAAATCGTGGGTCCTTTTTTGTTTCTGCGTGAGGTTTGCGTGAGGTTTTGCGTGAGGTTTTTGTCATTTCTTACCGAAAACACGAACCTTTAATGCTGATATTTCTATTTGTTTTAACATCCTTTACTCTAAATATTTTAATACCTTTGCACT
>Ga0255102_1000420_pt1 | contig 11740 bp, 7 predicted proteins | sample Law_Cont_RepA_0h_FD_188448 | JGI IMG/M metagenome (GOLD analysis project Ga0255102, IMG submission 188448) | Freshwater microbial communities from St. Lawrence River, New York, United States - Law_Cont_RepA_0h | ecosystem: Environmental > Aquatic > Freshwater > River | place: USA: New York... | reverse complement strand
GACCTCGCAAGTCATGCCGGGCAGGTCCACGCTCACGATCGTCCCCTGCGTGTAACCGAGCGGATCATGGTCGATGGCGATGTTGCGCACCGTGACGCGTTGGCTGTCGGCGATCCGGAAAACCGGAGCATCCAGGTCGCCCGACACGAGGGTGGTCTCCCCTTCGCCTTGGAACGTCAGCCCATCGGCGCCGTTGATCAGGATGGACTTCTCCTTGCCCAGCGCGGTCTTATATCGGCCTGAGGGCAGTACGACGACCGCGTCCGGGCCTTGCTTCTTCGCGGCCTGGATCGCGGCGTTGATCGCCGACGTGTCGTCGGTCACGCCGTCGCCCTTGGCGCCAAAATCCCTGACGCTGATCGGCGTCTTCTCGGCCGCCGACAGCGGGAGGAAGCAAGCCAACAGCAACAGGGCGGTCTCGAGGATGAAGGCCATCGACCTGCGCCGGCGCGCACTGACGGGAGATATAGTCAACCTAGGGGGCGGCCCGATCCCGCCAAGGCAAGCACAGGATGGGCCGCCCGGGAAGCATCCGACAGCCCGCTCAGTAGACATACCTCAGCACGAGAGAATTGAAGAAAATCCTGTTGGCGAAGTCCCCGGGCTTGCGCGGATCGTATCCGCCGAAGAACAACCTGATCCCGGCGTCGACCTGCGAGGTCGCGCCGGCCTTCCGACGCAGGCCGAAGTAGACATCGAACAACCCGTCCAACAAGACGTTGCCACGGTAGCCAGGCAAGAAATCCGAGCGGGTCACGAATTCGAGATTCTCTCCCAGCCTCCGGGTTGCCTCGACATTGAACACCGGGATGACCATGAAATCGTTTGACGTGAAACCCTGTCCGCTACCGCTGAAAGTCACTTCGGCATACCGCGCCAACAGCGAACCACCCAACCGGAGGGAGCCGTCCTTGCTTTCACCGAAAAAAGGCTTGTTCGCGCTGAAACGGATCGTGTGGAACTGGTAATCCATCGTGGCGGCGTCTCCGGCGTTAAACGTCTGCCCCTTGGCGGAGAAGTCCGCCTTGAGCGTGTCCGCATAGCTCACTGAGAGCGGCTGGAGCACGACGCCGTAGTTCCAGTCGCCTTCCTTCACGAGCCAGTATTCCAGCCTCAACGTCGCGGCGGTCTGCCCCCACCCGCGGGTGGCGTCACCTTGCTCATAGCCGCTTATCTTCATCCCGCGGGTAGAAATAAGACCGGCCTCCACCTCCAGACGGCCGGCGTATTCGGACGCCTGAGCACAAGTGGCAAGACCTAGGAGGAAGAAGAGTAATTTCTGTTTCATCGTGATATGGCTCAGAGTCTTCGCAGAAGGCAGCCGTAAGCAAGCCCGGGTAGGATTGCTTCGATCCGGCGTCGATGGAGTCCCAGGTGCACGGCAGCGAGGACCTACCAGCGGCGGGCGGACATGGGCCCGAACCATGATTACGGCAAGGGGATGCTTGAGCCGCTAAATGCCGGGCTACGCCTGGACCAAAAAGGCGTAACTCCCCCATCGGTTTGTCTCCGGTGATGCGTCCCGCTCGCCCCCGCGGCCTTGCCGCCTTGCGTACTCGTTTTTCCGGTTGGTTGCGGAGGGCGACGCTGGCGCTGACGCTCATCCCCTTGGCGGCGGGGGCCGTCAGCTACACCTCCGACGCCGACCTGGCCGCCAAGCTCCAAGCCTTCATCACGAGGGACCGACCAAGGGACTTGCCATGCGGGGAGTAAGGGCTATCGATTGCAAAAGCAGCCCAGTGATTCCGCTAGCATCCCGACCTGACCATCTCCCAACGTCCATTAACCAACGCTCACCCAAACGAATGCCCAACGCCACCCACGTTGAAAACCCCGATGTCATCCTGATTGGCAGCGGGGTGATGTCGGCCAATCTCGGAGCGATGCTGAAGCGGCTCGATCCGCGACTTTCCATCCAGCTCTATGAGGCCAGCGATGGCTTGGCACAGGAGAGTTCGGATGGCTGGAATAACGCCGGCACCGGGCACGCGGGGATCTGCGAGCTGAGTTACACGCCCAAGCGCGAGGCGGATGGCTCGGTGAAGGTGGCTAAGGTCATCGAGATCTTCGAGCAGTTCGAGCAATCGAAACAGTTCTGGAGCTACGCGGTGGCCAACGATATGGCCAGTCACCCGAGGGAATTCATCAATCCCGTCCCCCACATCAGCTTCGTGCATGGAGCTGACCAGGTGGAATTCCTCAAGGCCCGCCACGCCGGAATGTCGGCCCACCATTTCTTCCGGGAGATGGTCTTCACTACTGACCGCACCACCCTTGCGAGTTGGGCACCGCTCTTGGTCGAAGGTCGGGGCGACGGACCCATTGCCGCCACAAAGATGGACGGGGGCACAGATGTGAACTTTGGCGCAATCTCTCGCAAACTGCTAAGCTGGCTAGGACGGCAGGAGGGATGCGGCATCGCCTCCGGCCATCGTGTGATCGGCCTGCGTAGAATCAGCACGGGCTGGGAAGTCCGCGTGAAGGAGTCAGCGACGGGGCTTGTTCGGACAAACCGCGCCAAGTTCGTCTTTGTTGGCGCGGGCGGCGGCACGCTTCCGCTGCTACAGATGTCCGGCATTCCGGAGGCAAAGGGCCTAGGCGGTTTCCCGATCGGCGGCCAGTGGCTCGTTTGCGACAATCCGGAAATCGTCGATAAGCACCAGGCAAAGGTCTATGGTCAAGCGCTCGCCGCGGCCCCGACGATGGCCGTGCCGCACCTCGACACCCGCATCTTGGATGGCAGGAAAACGCTACTTTTCGGTCCCTTCGCCGCCTGGACGACGAAGTTCCTGCACCAGCAGGGCCGCTACACCGACCTGCCCTTCTCCATTCGTCCGGACAACCTCTCGACCCTCGTCAATATTGGCATACATAACCTCGACCTTGTCCGCTACCTCATCCAGCAGGGCACGCAGAGCATGCGGAACCGCATCGAGGTGCTAAAAATTTTCTATCCAGCCGCCCAGGCTGCGGATTGGAAGTTGATCGACGCAGGCATTCGGGTGCAGGCCATCAAGAAGACGGATGGTCAGGCCGGCATCGTCCACTACGGCACCGAGGTCATCACCGATGCCGCTTGCAGCATCTCCGCGCTGCTCGGAGCCTCGCCTGGCGCCTCGGTCTCGGTAAACATTGTGCTCGAGGTCATCAGGAAATGCTTCCCCGCCTTGCTTGCCAGCCCAGAGGGGCATGCGCGGATGAAGGCGATGATCCCGACCTTCGACCTGGATATTAAGCTACCTGAGAACGCCGCGCAGTTCCGCGAGTATAGCCAGCGAGCGGAGGTGATCCTCGGGCTCCGGGCAAGCGGACCGGTGGATTAACCCTAGAAACCAACCCTTCGTCGCGAGCCGCGGGGCGAATAGAAGAGGACGGGATTGGCTCCGCTACGCTCCGGGCTACGCCCGATGCCGGGGGCATCGCCTGTTCGCCTAACGGCTCACCGAACGGGTTCTCACCCCATCAGGCGAGCGCATCTCCTTCTTGCCCACTTGCCCACATGCCAGCAGGCCAGCTGGATAAAAAAGTGGCGGAGAGGATGGGATTGGCTCCGCTTCGCTCCGGGCTTCGCCCGATGCCTCTGGCATCGCCTGTTCGCCTAAAGGCTCACCGAACGGGTTCTCATCCCATCCGGCAGCCTTTTTGGTCACGCAAAATGGCGGAGAGGATGGGATTCGAAGGCCGTTCCTCATAGCAGAAACCTTAATGTTTATTGGTGTTTGGCGTTTCGTTGGACAAGTCATTGGACAACTTAACGACCAAAGCAGACTAATCCTGCAGAACGTGCAAAGGCAAGTGAGTTTCGCGCAGATCGGTTCGGAGCAAATGCTGTAATGGCATCCAACCTACTGCTTTTGGTTGAGCCGCTGAACGCCGGGCGACGGCTAAACAGACAAACCGTGGCCACCGCAATACGGCTAGGTTATTTCTCCTCCCGTCGTAGTAGGTTTCTGTCGTCTGGAATCCGAATCAGTTTCCCAAAATCGGCCTTCCACATGTCCAGTTCGTAGAGGTTTCCATGCTTATCCAGATTCAGTGAAGCCACAACCTCGACTCCATCCTCATCTGTAAATTGACAGGTACTGGCACGTTTCCCGATTCTTTCAGTACGGTCATCAGACCCCTTGGGAAACAACCTCAAACTTCCCATCCCGCCATCGTCTATGTCGGCAACCTTCAGGCTTTCGAGGATTGCCTCAGAGGCTTCAGAAAGGTCGGCTTCACCAACGAGAAACTCCAGAAGCATGAACTCTTTTGGAGATGGATTACGAAGCACCATGGATCCTCCCCACATTGATTGTTACGCCTGGAAGTTTGAAAGTGGGATAATTCCGTTTTGGTCCAGCAGTGCGCATCTTTGGGGTAGCCAACTTTCATGGTTAACCTGCCTCTAGAGTCAACCAGCAGCCGGACGGGGCGGCCGGAGGCGCGCCAGGGTCCGTCCGTGCGGGGATTGGCCGCCCCTAATCTACGCAAATTTGCGTAGATTAGGATTGTCTAATCTACGCACGAGGCCGACCCTCGGGGGATGAAGGCAGACCGCGCCCAAGCTCCCCGCGGACAGATCTGGCAGCTCGCCAGCTGGCCTGCCCTGACCGTGGACGCGGCCGCCGTCGCCCCTGCCCTGCTCGAAGCCACCCGGGCGGTCTCCCGCCTGCACGGCCGCATGGAGCTGCTCGACGGCTCGGCCCGGGACGAAGCCCTGCTCATCACCCTGACCGACAACGCCGTCCTGAGCAGCGCGATCGAGGGCGAAGTCCTCCGGGCCGACAGCGTCCGCTCCTCCTTAGCCAACCGCCTGGGCATCGAAACCGGCCTCAAGGTGCTCGCCAACCAGAAGGAGGAAGGCGTGGTGCAGATGACCCTGGACGCCACCCGCAACGCCCGGAAGCCCCTTTCCGCCAAACGGCTCTGCGCCTGGCAGGCCTGCCTCTTCCCCACCGGCTACAGCGACGGCAAGCAGATCAAGGTCGGGGCCTGGCGCCCCTCCTCCGGCGACCCCATGCGCGTGGTCTCCGGCAACCTGACCGACCCCAAGGTGCACTTCGTGGCCCCGCCGGCGACGCAGGTCCCGGCCATGATGAAGGAATGGGTGGCCTATTGCGCGGGCACGCCCAGCCAGGACCCGCTGGTCCATGCCGCCCTGGCGCACCTTTGGTTCCTGACCGTCCACCCGTTCGAGGACGGCAACGGCCGCGTCGCCCGCGCCGCCACCGACCTGCTGCTCGCGCGCGTCGAGCAGGGGGCGGGCCGTTACTTCAGCCTCTCCGCCCAGATCCGCAAGGAACGCGCCCAGTACTACAAGGAACTCGAGGCGGCCCAGGCGGGCTCCCTCGACGCCACCCGTTGGTGCGTCTGGTTCCTGGGGTGCCTGGGGCGCGCCGCCGACGCCTCGAACCTCGTGGTGGAACGCGTCCTCAGGCGGGCCAGGTTCTGGAGCCAGGCGGCCGCCGCGCAGGTCAACCCTCGCCAGCGCAAGGTGCTCACCCGCCTCCTGGAGGGTTTCGTGGGCGACATGACTTCCGGCAAATACGCCAACCTCACCAGGTGCTCCCACGACACCGCCGGCCGCGACCTCGAAGCCCTGGCCAAGCTCGGGCTGCTCAAAGCCAACGGCAAGAAAGGCCGAAGCGCCGGCTACCAGCTCCCGTAACCGGGCCGACGACCTGCGGGGCACGCTGAGGCCCTAAATGCAGGGCGCCCCTTGGAGGGGCATGGCGTGACCGCCCATGCTCCAACACCAGTGTTGTTGCACCACCCCCCGAAAGTTACACTCTGCTGGACCAACAAACCGTGACTACCCCACGTTCATTTCTTGCCCTTGGGGTCCAAGTTAGCGAGCAGTTCTACGGGGGTGACTTTGGATTGGACGCCGGTGGCGGGGACGGCGGCCTTGGCGGTCCAGAGTATGGCGTTTAAGACCACTTTGCGTTGATCGTCATTACCCCAGTTCTTGTGGTCGTGTCCGCCGGTGAAGCCGAAGCCGCGGCCACCGTCGGCCCGTTCGGTCGCCCAGGAAACGTGCTGGGGGAGGCGATCCGCCACTTCTTGGCGGACGTGGGCATTGCCGGAGCGCATGCCGTCAGGAAGTTTCAGGCCGGCCGGCGGAACCGCGCTCAGGATCGGGGCGACGGATTTCATGCCGTCCTTGAAGCGCATGTGGAAATACCATTCGTCGTGCGTGGTGAAAGGGCTGACGCCGTTGGCAATGGGATGGACGGGGAGTTTGGTGAAGTCGGCCTGCCAGTGCGGGTTGACGGACCAGAACGGTTCGCAGTAGCCGCCCATCCACTCGAGGAATTCTGCGCCACCTTTGTCCTTCAGGACTTCGGTCGCCCAGTGGAGGGTGACGAAGCCGCAGCCGCGCTTCATCTCTTTGGCAAGCTGGGAGAGGCGGTCTTTCTGGACGGCAGGGTGGAACGTGGCGCCGTCGGCGTAGATCAAGATGGTGTCGGCGCGGGCAAGCACGTCCGCCTCGGGCCATTCACCATTAAGGTGCGTCTTCACCTCGACCAGATCGCTGGCGCCTTCGCGTAAGCATTTCGACAGGAGGAGGACGCCGGCGTTATGCTCATGCGCGCCAGGACCGTGGCTCGGTTTACCGGCGATCATGACGACAAACTTCTTGTCGGCGGCCGGCAGCGGAAGCTGCAGGGCCAGCAGGCCGAGGAGGAGGGCGATGTTTTTCATCGGGTGCGTTTACTTAGGCTCGCCGGTCTGGCGGAGGTAGAGGAAGAGGCTGCGGACATCGGGTTCCTCCATGCCGTTGAGCAGGCCCTCGGGCATGAGCGAGTTCGGGCTGACGACGCGGGTCTTGATTTGATCCTTGGCGATGACCACGGGCGCGGGAGCACCAGGAGCCTTGAGGGTCAGGGTGGACTCGCTTTCGGCGCCGATGATGCCGGCCTGGAGGGAGCCGTCCTTGAGCGTGATGTAGACGAGTTGGTAGTCCAACCCGATGACCGCGTTGGGATCGATGATGTTCTGCAGGAGGTATTCGAGGTCGGTATAGCCGCCGGTCAGATGCGGTCCGATCTCGCCGCCGGTGCCGAAGAGCTGGTGGCAGGCTCCGCACGAGCCGCGGAAGAGTTCGCGGCCGCGTTTGACGTCGGCGCGGAGGACGGCGTCCGTGCCGAGGAACTTCTTATAGTTCGCGATGGCCTTGGCCTTGGCTTCGGAGCTGGCATTGACCGTGCCCCAGTTCTTTTCGAGCCAGGCGTTCATCTTCGCGTCGTTGAAGCCGCGGATCTTGCTGGCGAGCGGGGCGCTCAGGACGGCCTTGCTGAATTTACCGGCATCGATGGCGGCGAGCAAGGCGCGGGCGCTTTCGGCGCGACCGGCGAGGTTGTTGAGGGCGAGCGGGCGGACGCCTTTGTCTTGGTCGAGGATCAGCTCAATCATGAGCGGCGCGATCCGGGCGTCGTTGAACTGAGCGAGGGCGACGATCGCTGGTCCGCGCAAAGCGCCGGCCTTGGCGAGTTCGAGGATTCCGGGAAGTGATTCCAGGTCGCGGATCTGGGCCAGGTTGGCGAGGACGCGGGCGCGCTCAGGCACGGGTGCCTTGGGGTTGAGCAGGGTGGCGCGCAGTTGATCCAACGCCGAGGCGTTGCCGAAGGTCACGGCGATCTGGCGGGCGCTGCTGCGGACCTCATTCGAGGGATGCTTGGCGAGTTCGGCGTAGACCTTGGGCCACGTGGCGGGCTCCTTCAGGCGATTCTGACCGACGAGACCATCCTTGATGCCGTTGAGGAAGGTGGCGCGGAGCTTGTCGTTCGAGGTGAGCAGCGTCTGGCTCAGGACTTCGAGCTGTTCGCCTTTCGCACCTGGTTCGACCGCCGCGGTGGCGAGACGACGTGCGGTGAAGTTGGCGAGTTTGCCGAAGGGGGTCTTCTGGGCGAGGGCGAGTCCGCGGACCGGATCGGCGGTGACCGCCGGTTCCAGCGCATACCAGAGCAGGAAAGGGATGTTCTGATCAGAGACGTCGTCGGCTTGCTGCGCCAGGGGTTCGATCCAGCTCCAGCGGTCGGCAATAGGGAGACGTTGAGCCGCGGAGGCGATGCGACGACGCACGACGGCGGAGGGGTCGTTCTGGCAGAGCTGGGTGATGCGTTCGTAGAGGCTGGCGGAAGGCTTGCCGCCTTCGGTGGCGCAGGTGATGGCCCATCCGCGGACGGCGGCGCTCTTGGCTTCGAGCGTGCGGAGGAGGGTGGCTTCGGTGAGGGCGCCCTGGGCGTGCAGCGTCCAGAGGGCGCGCAGCTGACGGGTATCGTCCGGGTTTTCGAAGAGGATCTTCTCCAGCGCGGCGGTCGTGGCTGCGTTGGCGCCGCGTTCCTGCAGGAGACGACGGGCGTGACGCACATACCAATCATTGGCGTTGAGGTGATGGGCGACCAGTTCCGCATCGGAAAGCTTGGCGAGGTCGACTTTCACGGGCTTCACGGCGTCGGTGACGATCTTGTACATGCGGCCGTTGGAGCGATCGGAGAACTCCTTCTGCTGGTGGCAGGGGACCTTGTCGTACCAGTCATTGATGAACACGCCGCCGTCGGGGCCATACTGCGGGGAGAGTCCACGGAACCAGCGGTCGGAACTCACGCCGAAATCGACCTTCTTCTCGCTACGATAGCCGCTACCCTTCGGGATCATCGTCTCGCAGCGCAGCTTGTTCATGTGGATGTCGTGGAAGAAGAACTGGTCGCGCCATTCGGCGGGGAAGGCGCCGCCGAGGTAGACCATCGCGCCGGCGTAGGCGGCCTTCTCGTAGCGGCCCCAGGCGATGGTCTTGATGTCATCGTAGGTATGGACGTCCGGGTGCGTGCCGGCCTGGCGCTGGTAGCGGGCGCCCTGGATGGCGTGCCACATGTGCGGGATGACGCAGGCCTCGAAGAAAGCTTCGCCGTGGTCGTTCCAATCCACGCCCCACTGGTTGCTGCCGCCTTCGCTCCAGCGTTCGAAGACCTTGCGCGTCGGGTGGAAACGCCAGACCGCGGCTTCGACGAGGATGCGCTCGTTGTCCGGGGTGCCGGGTTTGCCCACGAGGGAGCGGTTGAAGATGCCGTGCGTGCCGTAGAGCCAGCCATCCGGGCCCCAGATGAAGTCGTTCAGCGTCTCGTGGGTGTCGTTGCTCTTCCAACCGTCGAGCATGACCTGCGGTTCGCCGGCGGGCTTGGGCTCGTCGCCGTCCTTGATCGGGATGAAGAGCAGGTTGGGCGGCGAGCCGAGCCAGACGCCGCCGAAGCCGACGGCGATACCGCTGGAGAAGGTGGCCTTGTCCCAGAAGACCGTCTGCTTGTCGAAGGTACCGTTGCCCTTGGTGTCTTCGAGCACGAGGATGCGGTCCTTGGGTTCGCCCGGGCTGGCCGGGTAATTGGTGCACTCGAGAATCCAGAGGCGGCCGCGGTCATCAATCGTGTAGGCGATGGGCTGCACAATCTTGGGCTCACCGACGACTAGCTCGACGCGGAAGCCTGCGGGGACCTTGATGGCGGCGGCGGTGCCGGCCGGAGAAAGCGCGGGCTCGCTGGCGGTGGGGCGGTTTTTATCGTTGAGCGGTTCATAAGCCGCGTGGGCGAGGGAAGCGCAGAGCGTGATCACGAGGAGGGTACGCATGGGTAAAAAGTAGGAGATGAGTAAAGGAGTAGGCCGCAAATTCCAAAAGTGGCGGGATTTCGCCTCTGTCGTTTCAATCACATCATGAGGATGCGGGATAAACGATGGGTGTCGGCTATCTTTTGATAGACTCGTGGATAAGAGTAGACCGAAACGCTGGACGGAAATGTGCCTAAAAGAGTCGCTAAGCCTAGCCCTAGGAATTGAGAAACCAGCCCCTGATCGGGTCACGCTGATCGGGGACGGTTTGTGGGGCCAACCGTAATGTTATAGTTGGGTCGCTTCAGGTAAGGCAGTTGGGGGTGGTTTGGTGGTTGGGCAACCCCCCGAGTAACATTTCAACTGGCCCCATTTAGCGTGACCCGATCAACCCCTTAAAAAACATTAAACCCCTGATAATCAGGGGTTTAGTAAAGTGGCGGAGAGGATGGGATTCGAAATCTCCTTTTACCGTCTTTTTCATTGGTTTTATGGCCTTAAACCGACTTTGCGTCTGCTTGCCGCAGCCACTGTTGTCATGGTTATCTCAGCACAATCAACCTAATCCCGCAAAAGGCCGCCGCAAGGAAAATGTCAATCTGCGTAGAAGTTCCGCCGTCACAATGAGACATCATGTGCGGAATGAGACCTTAACCAGCTCCACGAACCACAGTCAGCGACGCCTGCACCCGAGGATGCGCAATCCACCCCAACACAGCATTGGATTCTCCTGGACCAACTAACCATGACTACCCCACGGGGCCAGGTCACCCCCGAAAATTAGTGTCGGCTGGACCAAATAAGAGGGACCGCCCCAACGCCAACACTCACGAATAAATGAGCCACACGAAGACATTATTGGATTACACCGGACCAACAAACCGCGACCATCCCACGGCACCCGGGCCTGCACCCCACCCAAGGGCTTACTCGCACACCCATCGCAGCAACAACTCTTTCTCATACCCCCCAGTATATCGCATCCACCAAGCCTTCCGCTTCATGGAGAGGGCGAATCAGTTGGCACAGATAACTTGTACAACCCATTCCCTAATGCAACGAGGTGGCCTTCCTTACAGAGTTTTTCTAGTAGTGATTCGACTTGGCGCTCGGTTGCCACTCCATATGAAACATTAGCATATTCAACACTACCAATCTCCACTGACTCAAAGTACTGCAACAGGCGCCATGCGTCGAATGCGTCTGGTGCTTTAAACATTCCCAGATGGGCATCTATCACTGTTCCATCCTTGCTTGCCTTGAACAAGACCCCAGATCCGTGCCTTTGGAAGCTCCAAATGTCTTTGTTAAGCACAAGGCTTCCGCCTTTTGGAATTCCATTAAGTTCTAATTGCCTCAACCCACAACTGGGATTGCAGAGCGTGAACACCAATCTTGCCTGCACCTCAGCAAATATTCGCATATGTTCGATTGCGTTCGACATTATCGCAGGCCCCTTTCTGCTGCGGCTGCTGCTGCGTCGGCCGCAAGCTGCGCAGCTTGTTGCGGAGTTACGGGCGTAGTCGTGACAGGAATTTCTTTGATTCCAGCCCTGATTGCTGCTGCCGCACGATGATGTCCATCGATGATAATTTGCTCGCCATTTACGTTAGCCACTTCGACAGGGTGAGCGGGGTCAAATCCATTTTGTTTCATATCTTTTGCCAGCCTCTCGATCTTATTTCCGGTCATCTCTGAAGGTCCTTGGCGTGAAACTAGGCTTTTAGGGCACGGCAACTTCACCTGGACCGACGTAGTGACCTCGGCTTGTGCGGCTGTCCGGGCCGTAGCGTTTTCCGCGACGGAAACGCCCGCGGCCTGCTGCGGGGTCGCCCGAGTCGGCGGAACCATCTTCGGAACTGGCCCGTAAGGGTTGTAGGCTCGGGAAACGGCGTCGTTAACCCCCTTAATCAATGCGCCTGACGCGGCACCCGTCATGGTCGCCCCGACGACGCCCGTGTCCACGGGGACGCCCTCGAAAATATTGTTCGCGACCTGCGATGTGAACCCTGCGACAGCCCCATTGAACGCCATGCCAGAGGTGGTTGCGGCGACTTCCGCACCCATCAGGGCGGCCCCCGACCCAAACGTAGCCATGGCGACTCCTACTACTAGCGCTCCTTTTGCGGCTCCCTTTAAGGTCCCTGTGTTG
>Ga0255102_1000414_pt1 | contig 11866 bp, 9 predicted proteins | sample Law_Cont_RepA_0h_FD_188448 | JGI IMG/M metagenome (GOLD analysis project Ga0255102, IMG submission 188448) | Freshwater microbial communities from St. Lawrence River, New York, United States - Law_Cont_RepA_0h | ecosystem: Environmental > Aquatic > Freshwater > River | place: USA: New York... | reverse complement strand
TGTGACGACAGGGCGATTTTCGCCGGGATTGTCATCATAAACCGGCAGCACTCAGGCGCCTGGCCTTTTATCGACTTGTCTTCCAGCTCCAGCAAAAGCAAGCATGAACCAGCCCACAATCCAGGCCATTCCTCCGAGCGGAATCACCCGACCAAGGGGCTTGAAACCTGTCAGCGCATTTATGTAAAGTCCGCCTGAGAAGATAACGATACCAATACAGAACAGCCAAACGGCAATGCGGACATTACGGCCAGTAACGCCAGACACACCAATGATCAGCAGGGCGAGTCCATGAAGAATTTGATACACAACACCCGTCTGCCAGTTTGCCGCCTGTGCCTCGGTGAGGATGGGCTTTAGCATATGAGCAGCCATCGCTCCGAGACCAACAGCCAACCCTAAAACACCTGCACCAATGCGTGCGATACGTGTCATCCCTTAACGGCTCCAGCCGTGAGACCTGCAACAAATTCCTTTTGAAGCAGTAGAAAGAGAACGATGACCGGGAGGACGGCGACGAGCGTCCCAGCCATCAGCATCCCGTATTGCTGCTGATACAACCCCACCATTTGTGCAAGGGCTATCGGCAATGTGTACTTCAGCTTGCTATGCAGCATGATTTGTGGCCAAAGGAATGAGTTCCATGTCGCCATGAATGTCATTAAGGAAAACGCACCAATCATCGGACGGGAAACTGGAAGCACAACATTCCAATAAAGACCAAACTCAGAACAGCCATCGATGCGTCCTGCCTGCAGGAGCTCATCCGGGATACGAACCATACTCTGTCGAAACAGGAAAATCCCAAAAACGCTCACCGCTCCAGGAATCAACAAGCCCTGATAGGTATCGACAAGGTGCATCCGGTAGAGAAGGTCATAGGATGGCGCGAGCGTCAGCTGTCCGGGAATTAGAACTGTTGCGAGCATGATGCCCATGACCAGTTTCTTCCCCTGAAAATCATATTTTGCGAGGGCGAAGCCGGCAAGGGATGAAAAGAAAACCTGGAGACAAACGGCGGTACAGGCAAGAAATGTCGAGTTTGCAAGAAACTGAAAGAACGGCACTGTCGTGAAAAGATCCGTGTAGTTAGCGAGGGTTGGCTTGGTTACCGTGAAGACTTCGGAGAAGACGCGGTCATTTGCCCGGAATGTCGCGAGGATAAGCCAGATCATCGGGACAAGGGCGAGGATGCTGCCAAGGAGCAGTATGCCGATTGCGGCAATGCGTAGTATCTTCATTCCTTACCCACCCCACCCGACATTCTGAGCTGTGCAAGGCTGATTACGAGCATCCCGACCGCAAGCGTCCAGCCCACCGCACTTGCATACCCAAGGTCACCGCTGGCAAAGCCATTTTGGTAGAGGTACATCACAATGGTCAGGCCAGCATTGTCCGGTCCACTGGTGTTTCCAAGCAGGAGATACGGAAGTTCGAACAGCTGAAGTGAGCCCATGGTTGATGTCACCAGCACAAACTGGCACACAGGCCAAATGGCCGGCAATGTGACGGCGCGAAATCGTGCGAGCGTGCCTGCGCCATCCACCAGTGCCGCTTCATGTAGCTCCTGATCGACTCCCTGCAGCGCAGCAAGGAAGTAGATCATGTTGAAGCCGACGTACATCCAGAGACTCGTCAGGACAAGCGCGGGCATCACCGTGGCTGGGTCCCCCAGCCACTTCGTCGTGATATTCGCCGGGTTCATCGTGATCGCGGCGTAGGCATGATTCACAAGACCATATTTGGGCTGAAAAAGCACTGCAAAGAGGACCCCGACAAAGACTTGCCCAAGGAGATGTGGCGAAAAGAAGATCAAACGGAACAGGTTTTGTCCCTTAAGCCACTTTTGGCTGAGGAGCAACGCCAACCCGAGGGATAAGGGGAGCTGTAATAACACCGTCGCGATGGTGTACGTAACGGTGTTGGTAACGGCCTTGTGAAAGTCAGGGTCTTGAAGCAAAAATGCAAAATTCCGGAGGCCGACGGGCGACCAGTCCTGTGGTCCGCTCGTGGCATAAAAGGCCAAGCGGAAACTTTGCACAATCGGATAGACGCTGAACACCAAAAACAGCAAAACGAACGGCGCAACGAAAATGTACGGAGCCGCTCCACCGCCGACGCGGTAGCTTCGACGTGGTGTCATTAAAACGGGTTCCTTGCGATACGCTTGCGGACTTCATCGGCTCGGGATTTGAGCGCAGCCGCAACAAAGTCCCGGAGACCATCCGGTCCATTCTTCGAGTAATAGGCAACGCCTGCAATCAGGACCTGACCAAATTTCCCTTTGGCGACATCCTGAAATGGACTTGTGTACTGTGATGGAACATCCAATGCGAGCGTCGCATAGTCACGACCGATACGCTGCCCGCCGTAGAAGGCGTAGGCTTGGTCAAACGCCGGCTCATTCCAGGCATCCGGGACCGGAGGCAAAATATACGTTTCCGAATACCGCTCAGCCAGGTCTTCTTTGTTCAAGTACAGAAACTTGGCAAAGTCCCATGCGAGGCCCTTATCCACGCACTTTCGGGTTATTCCAAGCATCGTCCCGCCCCACGTACTTGTCTTGCGGGGATTTCCTTGAAATGTAGGGAGCGGCATAAGGCCCATCTTGCCGGAAAGCTTTCCGACATTGGTCTCATGTTGTTTTGAACGCCAGTCCGGTGTCACAACCGTCAGGAAGTATTCATCTTCAAGTGCTTGGGTCATGACTTGCCCAAACGATGAGCTGAGTGATGATGCAATCTGTGACTCTTGCTTTTCGGCTACCAACGGAATGTACCAAAGGAGTGTTTCTAGGCCGATTTCGTCGTCGAAAGTTACATTCCCATTTGCATCGAAGAGGCCGCCACCCTTTTGCAGCAGGATTGTCATCAGCTGGTCAACACCTGAGTCTGAAAACTCCGTGATGTACCGTTCACCGGGCTTTCTTACTTTCTTTCCCGCAGCGATAAAGCTGTCCCAAGTCGTAAGGTTTTCGGGTTTGAGCCCAAGCTCCGTAAAAGCCTCCCGGTTGTAAGCAAGCATCACCGGATGAACATCGTGCGGCAGACCAAAAATACGGCCCTTATATGTGTAAGGAGTAAACCTCGCCCCGATGATGCGCTTATCGAGGCCTTCGGCCTTCAATGTATCGGTGATATCCCAGAAGCCCACGTGTTCGACTGGTCCACGAAAGAACGTCCCTGCGTTGCTTATCTCAATCTCGCAGACATCGGGGACATCGCCAGTCAATCCCGCCTGAAACGCGGCTTGCAGGCGCTGTGGAAGCCCCGTTCCGCTGACCAGCTGAACATCGATAACTTTGTCCGGATGCGCTTTTTGAAACTTGGGGAGTGCTTTGAGGTACGCATCGTAGTGCGTCGTCGAAAACGTCCAAAAGACAAGATCGGCCTTCTTGACGGTGCGATTTTGCGCTCCTAGCCAAATGCCACTGGCGAGGGTAAGCGCGAGCATAAGTGCTGGCGCGGGTCCAAACGGAAATCTCATGTTAGCTACCTGGCACGAATCTACCGGAATTGAGCCTGCCATCCGGGTCAAAAGCACTTCGAATTCCAGCATTCAATTGGATGGCGCTGTCCGTAGCAGGAGGACCACACCATGCAGCTGATCTGAGTTCAATCGGAGCTTCATCGATGAACCAGCTGGCTCCAAACAATGCACTACACTTGGCTACAGAATCGATTAGCTCGGCAGCATTATCTGGAACGACAGGCCACGAGAATCCAATCCGGCCCGTCAGTGGAAGGATGGTGATAGTCCCACCTGCCGCTAAAACACTTTCACGGAGCTTAGCGACGATGTCAGCCGTGACCGATGGCAACGTCTGCAATCGAACGATGAGATTGCCTTCGATGGGATCTGGCAGATATTCGCCTTCAAAGGCTTGTGCAGATACATCTGTGCGGGCCGTGGTTGCCGCGCCGAACGCTGCAGCCGTGACAGCCTCGGTTGCGCCATGAAAGGTTATCGTCCCGTAGTCTGTGGCTTCCCCCGGTCTACACAGGATGACGGCCGACACGGGGTCCATCGCTGGCCTTAGATCGATCATCCAGCCAATCAGTTGCGATGCCGCTCCACTCGCAACGACACTTGCACGTGCCTCCGGCTTCGGCATCACACGGAAGGTCAGTTTTGTGAAGATGGCCAGCTGTCCGTTTGATCCCGTCAGAAGTTTCGGAAGATCGTAGCCAGTGACATTCTTGACGACGCGCCCACCGCCATGGATGAGGTTTCCAGCCATATCGACGGCTTCCACACCGATCAATAAGTCACGAACCGTGCCATAACCGGTGCTCAGGTAACCGGATGCCGCAGCTGCAACCATCCCACCGATTGTTGTCACAACAGGATAGGAAGGATCGATTGGCAGGTATTGATTATGCTCAGCAAGCAGTACCTGAAGATCAATCAGGCGAGTCCCAGGCTTAACGGAGATCGTCATGTCATCGATGTCATGTTCGACCACTCCATTGAAGGGCCTAAGATCGATGACGACGGGTGGCTTGGAGCAGGCCAACCCGGAAAACTGTCCGGCTCCCCCGCCCCAAGGAACGACAGGATTGTCGTCGGCCTGAACGAGCGCTGCTTGCAGGCTATCGACCGAATCCACCTGAATGACGCGCACCGGTGCGTGTCCCAGTGCATCCTCCACATTTGACGGTGTCGGAACCAGTCCGTTCTCACGATTCATCAGGCAATAATCTTGTTTACAACTTCACCGTGCACATCGGTTAGACGATAGTCACGCCCTCCGTACCGGTACACAAGACGCGTATGATCGATGCCTAAAAGGTGCAACATCGTTGCATGCAGGTCATGGAGGTGGACCTTATCCTCCTGAGCAAACCAGCCATAGTCATCCGTGTTTCCGTAAGTGATGCCACCCTTGACACCACCACCCGCCAGCCACATCGTGTAGCCGTGTGGATTGTGGTCACGTCCATCCCCGCCCTGTGCGGTTGGCGTCCGGCCGAACTCGCCGCCCCAGAGTACGAGGGTGTCTTCAAGCAATCCTCGAGACTTCAAGTCAGCCAGCAGGCCTGCGATCGGCAGGTCAACTTCGCGCGCATTCTTCTCATGATCATTTTTCAAGTTGCCATGTTGGTCCCACTTGTAGGAATGCGTCACCTGGACGAAGCGAACTCCAGCTTCACAGAAGCGCCTTGCCATGAGACATTGGCGACCGAAGTTGTCTGTAGGCTCATTACCGATACCGTACATATCGAGCGTCGCCTTAGACTCATTTGAAATGTCCATCAACTTTGGCGTCTCGGTCTGCATCCGGTAAGCAAGCTCAAAAGACTCAATACGTCCTTCGAGGTCAGGATCATGCCCAAAGTGAGCGAGCTGCTCTTTGTTCAGCCCTTGAAGAAGGTCAAGCTGCATCCGCTGCAGATTCCCCTTCAGTTCAGGGTTATCAATATGGCTGATTTTGGCATTCTTCGCACGAATCGAAGCGTTACCAATGGGTGTGCCCTGAGCATACGCCGGAAGAAAAGCACTGGACCAGTTTTGCACGCCGCCATGCCCAAGCGTTGGACAGATGGTGATGAACCCCGGGAGGTTTTGGTTTTCCGTGCCAAGCCCATAGGTAAGCCAGCTGCCCATCGATGGCCGAACAAAGACATCGGAGCCCGTGTGCAACTTAAGCAACGCTCCGCCGTGCGCGGCATTCGACCCGTGAATACTCTTGATGACACAAAGGTCATCGGCCATTTTGCCAACATTTGGGAAGAGATCGGATACTTCGATGCCCGACTTACCGTAGCGTTTGAATTCCCATGGGCTCTTGAGGAGATTCCCAGTTTGCGCAAAGACGACACGAGGACGTGGCCCGGAGTATGGCTTTCCATGATCTCGATCCAAGAGGGGCTTGTGATCAAAGGTGTCGACCTGACTTGGACCACCGTGCATGAAGACAAAGATAACCCGCTTTGCCTTTGGTTTGAAGTGCGGTGCTTTTGGCGCCAGTGGATTGATGTTCTTTGGCGGCGCAGCGACGGCATTTGCGTGTAGCAGCCCTTGGAGAGCCAAGAGGCCAAATCCGCTAGCGGACTTATGGAGAAGCTCACGGCGCGATGTCACTGTTTCAAAACGATTACATGATGTTGACATGTGAGTCTCCTATTCCACGTAGGCAAAGCTATTTGATGCAAGCAATGCCTGACAATACACATCCCAAATACGCCGACGTCGCTCAGCGGGATCCGGTACAGCCTCTTCCAGCGTCAGCTCGTATGCAATGAAGAATCGTTGCGCAACTGCCTTTTCGGCATCGTTTTGTGGACGCCCAATGGCCTGATACGTGGCGGCATTCATACGTTCATCTTCGGAGATGCCTGGGAGCGCGAGCATCCGTTGGGCAAACTTCCGGCTGAAATCAATCACCATCGGACTGTTCATCACGTAGAGCGCCTGCGGGGCAACTGTAGTAGGAGTTCTTGCGGCATTGACCATCGATGGATCACCAAAGTCGAAAGCCTGCAGGTAGTCGTAGACGGCGTTACGGATGACGGGTAGGTAAATACTCCGGCGTGGCGCATCGTAGCGTGCACCGTTTCCGGACTGGTCATTAGTGACATAGTCGCGGTTGTTGGTACCAAGGAACGTTCCCCCAAGGGTTTTATCGAGCTGTCCAGAGACAGCCAGCATCGCATCTCGGAGTGGCTCGGCATCCAACCGACGACGGTTCGCCCGCCACAGGAGCATGTTCGCTGGATCGACTATCATTGGGTCTGCGACAAGACGCTTCTTCCCGCCAACAACTTCCATCGCCTTGGGTTTGACGCTATACGCAACGCTGCTCTGCGCATAGGTGTCCGTAAGCATTAGCCGTTTGATGAAGCGCTTTACCGACCACTTATCATCAACGGCAAATGTTACCGCCAGCGTATCAAGAAGCTTTGGATTGGATGGCTTTTCACCGCGGATTCCCCAGTTATCGGGGGTGCTTACAAGACCAAGACCAAACAAGTGGCGGAAGACCCGATCAACCATGACGCGGCTAGTCAACGGATGGGATGATTTTGTCATCCACATCGCGAGCGACAACCGTCCACTCTTCTCAGGATCCGGCACAGGTGTGAAGTTTCCACCACACAGCGCTGCGGGGAATCCGCGCGGCGCGACTTCACCAAGGGATTGCGTATCACCTCGAACGTGAATCTTCACATCCTCAGGTTTTGCATCTTCAACCGCCATTACAAAGACTGGCACAGGCTTCTTTGCAGCCGCACTTGCGAGATCCTTGTCAGCCCGTTCAGCAATGTTCTGAAGCGCCGCGACATCGGATGTGCCGATAGGCAGGACCAAATAACGGAAGAAGTGTGGAATCGGTCCCCCGCGTGTAATGCGGAGGAGGTTTTCACCAGCACTCAACTTGACGGTACCGAGAACATCCCAAGCCTTACGGTCATCCCTAAATCCACCGGTGTCACGCCCAGCGACGCCTGAGAGCTGCTTAGCCCCGTTGATAAAGATGTCAACGTTGCGGTTTTCATTGCTGGCGTATTCGGATGCGAGCTTGTATTCGCCTGCAGTCGGGACATTGAGCTTGTACTCTATGTTCGCCGGGGTGCCTTCTGAGTTAATGGACCCGGGACCGTACGCATCCTTTGCAACATTTCCCTTGCTGAACGATGTTGCAGCGATAGCAGCTCCGCCGCTTGCCGTGAGTGCCTGCGTAACCGCTGCTCTTGCTTTGTCTGCTTTAGCCCGCAGAGGGAGAAGGACATCGGATTCGTACTTGGCCGCTGATACCTTGGCATCCCCAGTCTCTACAGCACGTTCATTCCACGCGCTGACAAATCCGAGGTTTTCCATCGTTTTTGTCGACTTGAAAATACCCGCAAGTGCATAGTATTCCTTGGTCGAGATTGGATCGAACTTGTGGTCATGGCAACGCGCACAAGCAATCGTCACGCCCATCACAGACTTTGAGACTACTTCGATCTGTTCATCCACGATGTCCATGACTAGCTTGGGCTTATCCTGCTCTGCAAGGACTTTGGGCCCGAGCGAGAGGTAACCGGTTGCGGTAAGCATGTCTGCCCGCTCAGCTTCGTTCCCTGGAGTTAGTAGGTCACCCGCAATCTGGTACTGAACAAAGCGATCGTATGGAAGGTCTTGATTGAGCGCATTTACAACCCAGTCACGGTAGCGGAACGCATTTCCGTGCGCAAGGTTTTCATCGAGGCCATTCGAATCTGCGTAGCGAGCAACATCCAGCCAGTGCCGCCCCCAGCGTTCACCGAATGCCGGGCTGGCCAGCAGCGTATCCACCACTTTACTGAAGGCATCTGGAGACTTGTCAGCCACAAATGCTTCCACGTCCTTCGGTGCCGGGGGAAGACCGGTGATATCAAAGTAGGCTCGCCGTATCAACGTACGCTTGTCGGTACGCGGAGCGGGTTTTAGACCGCTTGCTATAACCGGTGCACGGAGAAAGGCATCGATGTTCGTAGAAACCCCAGCGACCTTAGGTGCTGCGAAGCGCTTCGCAGGGATGAATGCCCAGTGGGTTGATGTCGAGCTGATGGCAGCAAGCGATTCGGGCCAGTGTGCGCCAGATGCGACCCAGCCTGTAAGGGCTGCGATCTCTGCCGCAGGAAGCTTGCCGGATGGCGGCATTTTATGCTTGCCTTCATAGCGGATCGCCTGAACCAGCGGGCTTGCGACTGCATCACCTGGAAACACTGCCTTGACAGCACCTGCGGCGGTGTCGAGTCGCAGCCCACCGAGTGTTGTTTTTGAATTATGGCAAGGTACGCAGTGCTTGTGTAGGAGAGGGCGGATTCGTTTTTCGAAATCCAATTCCTCAGGACTGCCGACCTTAGCCGGTGGAAGCTTCGCCTGCGGCGTGACCTGCCCGGCAACCACAGTCGATGCCACAGCGAAAATCCCCAAAATACCGAACAATGTACGATTCAACGCGATGACTCCATTGCCAAGATGATGTTGAGATACCAGATTTTTTAGTTTACTTTAGTCGCTTCGGCAAACCAACACGTGGGCCGACCTATTTATAGAACCCGTTACAGCCTAGGAATGTCTATATGCAGACAGGATGTTCGTAATTACACCGAAAAACACTCATCCGCCCCAACCTACCCAACCGGTTGGATAAAAATCAAAATCACTGTTGCTAATTCCACAAGTGCGCGATTATACTCCGATTGTTCATATTTAGTTGAATGCGATGCACATCCAACGCAGGGTGTCATCCGCACTCTTAGAAGAGGTAATCCATGCAGGGTACAAAGAGAGCGTTTACGCTCATCGAACTCCTCGTCGTTATTGCAATTATTGCTATCTTGGCCGCGATTCTGTTCCCAGTCTTCGCACAGGCACGTGAAAAGGCCCGTCAAGCATCCTGTTTGTCAAACCTGAAGCAGCTCGGCCTCGGCATGATGATGTATGCGCAGGACTTTGACGAAGTCATGCCAACCGCATTTGTCGACTTTGGTGCTGGCATCAACGGTGGTGGTACAGGTGTTGTTCCTTACGAGCACCAGCTGCAGCCATACTTGAAGAACGACCAGATCTCCGGATGCCCATCCGACTCTGTCGCACGTCCAGCACGTGGCTTGGGTGACTTCTTCGACGGCAACTACGGCCGTCGTCGTCCTCTCGTAAAGCGTTCTTACGGCTACGTTGGCCAGATCTGTACTGCAGAAGCAACCGCTCGTGGTCAATGGGACGACCCAAACACCGGTATGTCGGCATGGGGCCAGGGCAAGTCCCTCGCTGCATTCGATGCACCAGCTGACACCATCTCCCTCGTGGAAGCATGGGGCCAAAACGGTGGTGGCGAAGCAGAAACCTTCTACATCGGAACTCCTTGGGGCTCTTTGTTCACAGGCTGTGACACATGGAAGCTTGCTGGACGTAACCAGCCAGCGAAGAACAACACCGATCTGGATGCATCCGGACAGTGTGCTGGTGACTTCAACGACATGAGCAGGAAGACTGCTAAGGGTCACAGCGGAATGTCCAACTACGCATTCGCAGATGGTCACGTAAAGGCGATGGGCTTCGCAGCTGTTCGTCAGAATGACTGGCGTATGTTCAAGTTGGTCAAGCCACAAACCAACTACACCCCGTAGGAATAACTGTGCAAATGAAGACTACGTTAGTTGCTCTAACACTCTGTAGCTTCGCTGTAGTAGCAGTTTCTGGCTGTAATAAGCCGGAAGCTGCTGCACCAGTGCCAGCACCAGCCCCGACAGCATCGCAAGATGCATCTACCTCCGGTCAGATTCTCCGACCATCCGGTGGAATGGGCGCTGGTGGTGGAAGCGCATCAGGTGGCGGCCTGCCTGCAAGCATGACCGCGCCTCCACCAAATGCACCTCCATCCGTACAGCAGCAAATGCAAAAAATGAATGGTGGTTTTGGTAACCGCTAAGTCATGAAAAAACAGTCGAATCCGGCATTGCTGGTTAAACGACTTACGATAGCCGCCCTCGCTGGAACTATTCTTGCCGGGGGCGGTTTCTATTTCGTAAGTCAAGCATATTCTGAAGCCACATTACGTGAGGCATATTTGCCAGAGCTTGAAGAAATGCTTCACAACGATCCCAACAATGGATCATTACTCGCACTTACCGCTGGACGACATGCCGAGGCGGGTGACTTTGAAACTGCCGCAAAATACCTCGAACGGGCAGTCGCAGCTGGCGAATCCTCCTCCGACATCTGGATTACATGGTCCGCATCCCTTGCCGTCAGTGGAAACCGTGAACAATCCGGCCGCGTTCTCGCCCTCGCACGCTCACGCACCGATTCAAAAGCCGCTGCTATGGAAGCGATTGAGCGCTGTAAACCTTTAACACCGGCCTCCACGCCACAAGAACTTGCACGGGCTATCGCACCCGATGGACCGGCTAAGCTGATTGCAGCGCGTACCCAAGGCTCCTTCCTAAACGGATGGATTACCTCACGCGCCGAATCATCCCCTGAGACATCCGGATATGCCACACGCCAAGAATGGTTCAAAGCAACCCCGAATGACCCTAAACGACGCGTTCTTTGGGCTGAAGCGCTGATGAAGAATGGTCGGCAAGTTGAAGCCGGGATGATTGCCGAAGACATCCTCGTCAAAGACAAAAACAATGTTCGAGCCGGCCTGATCATGGCCGAAGCGCACCGCCTTCAAGGCGAGTTTGCGAAGTCTGGCCTTGAATACACCGAGCTGATCAAGAGAAATCCTAAGCTGATGCCAGCACTTCTTGGCATGGGACAGGTCGCACTGGAGAAGTCGCTCTTTCCAATAGCGCTCAAGGTCTACACCGATGCCACAGCGCTGGAGCCGGAAAATGCAACCGCTTGGGTCGGGCTTGGACGCGCTCACTACAACCAACGCCTGAACTTCGGGGCTGCAGTTGATGCGTTTGCACGCGCCAAGAAACTCGACCCAAAGCGGACCGACTTTGCCATTTCTTACGCAAACGCGCTCCGCGCAATCTTCCGCTGGGATGAAGCTGAAGTCCTGCTTAGAGAACGTCTCGTGGATATACCCGATGACCCAGAAGCACACTTTCAGCTCGCCACAGTCCTCCTAGACTCAAAACGCAATGCACAGCGTGAAGCAGAAGCCGAACGCCTGCTTCGCCGGTCGCTTGAGCTCGAACCTCGTGCAATTGCCGCGATGGCACGCCTCGGTAGTCTCCTAGTCCAACATTCCAATGGTAAGGAAGCAATCCCCTACCTTGAAGCAGTTATCGCAGATGACATATTTCATGTTGCCGCCACAAAAGACCTTGCAACGGCATACCGACTCGCCGGCCGCCTCAAGGAAGCCAAAAATGCGCAGGAGAGCTTTAGTCAGCTGACCATCTATATGGAAAAGCGTAACTTCCTTGATGAC
>Ga0255102_1000405_pt1 | contig 11984 bp, 10 predicted proteins | sample Law_Cont_RepA_0h_FD_188448 | JGI IMG/M metagenome (GOLD analysis project Ga0255102, IMG submission 188448) | Freshwater microbial communities from St. Lawrence River, New York, United States - Law_Cont_RepA_0h | ecosystem: Environmental > Aquatic > Freshwater > River | place: USA: New York... | reverse complement strand
AATACGACCTCGTCGTCGTCGGCGGTGGCTACGGCGGCCTCGGCGCCGCGCTCTCCGGCGCCCGCCAATCCCTCAAGATCGCCTTCATCCAAGACCGTTTCGTCCTCGGCGGCAACGGCAGCTCGGAGATCGGCGTCTGGGCGATGGGTGGAACCACCCGCGGCAAGTACCCGCACCTCGGCGAAATCATCGAGGAGATCGCGGACCGCTCGCCGGACAGCCCGGGCCGCATCGACAGCTTCGGCGACGAACTCAAGGAGAAGGTCGTCCGCGCCGAAAAGAACATCAGCCTCTTCCTCGGTCACTTCGCCACCGGCGTCGTCATGGACGGCAACCGGATCGCCGCCGTGAAGGCCATCGACGTCAAGACCGGCCGCGAGCGCGTCTTCCGCGCGAAGTTCGTCGCCGACACCACCGGCCACGGCTGGGTCGGCGCTTACGCAGGCGCCGAATACCGCACCGAACCCAACAAGCGCATGGGGATGTCGAACATGTGGTTCTACCAGGACGCCGCCACGCCCGTCGCCTGGCCCGCCACGCCGTGGGCCCTGCCCTTGGCCCTCGGGGATTTTCCCTTGCTGCAGAAGTCCAGCTCCAAGCTCGACGACAAGCCCTTCATGAAGGCCGAGTGGTTCTGGGAGTCCGGCTTCGACAAGGACCCCATCAAGGACCTCGAATACATCCGCGACTGGAATCTCCGCGCGATGTACGGCGCTTTTTCGGCGCTCAAGAACGGCGAGCAAAAGGACAAGTATGCCTTGGCCGACCTCAAGTGGGCCTCCCACGTCGGCGGCCCGCGCGAATCGCGCCTGCTGACCGGTGACATCATCCTGACGAAGGAAGACATCGTCAGCCGGAAGGACTTCGCCGATGGTTGCGTGCCGACCACGTGGGATATCGATCTGCACTACGCCCGCGAGCAGTACGCCAAGAAGTTCCCCGACAACCCGTTCATCTCCCGCGCGGCGTTCGGTTACATCAACGCCAGCGGCAAGCACGTCGTCGCCGTCGACCGCCGCAACGGTTACCCGCTGCCCTACCGCCTCTTCTACTCGAAGAACATCGACAACCTCTTCATGGCCGGCCGCCACATCTCCGTCACCCACGAGGCCCTCGGCACCGTACGCGTCATGCGCACCATCGGCATGATGGGCGAAGTCGTCGGCAAGGCCGCCTACCTCGCGGTCCGTGAGAAGACCAACCCCCGCGGCGTCTACCAGGAACACCTGCCCGCCCTCATCAAGCTGATGGAACAGCCCGGCCGCATGCGCCGCACCAGCCTGGACGGTGAACTCGCGCTCGACACCTCGATCGCCGACTACAAGCAACTCCCCGTGGGGCGAATGAACGCCGACCTCGGCAAGGCCGCCGGTGCGCCGAACAAACTCACCGCCGACGAAAAAGCCGAACTCGCCAAGCTCCCGGGCATCGTCGTCGATGACTCGGAAGCCAAGCTCAAGGGCAACTGGAACGCCGGCCACGGCATCCCGCACCTCGGTGCCGGCTACCACTACGCCCCCAAGGGTGACAACGAAGCCGCCTACGCCTTCAAGATCGCGCAAGCGGGCCGTTACGAAGTCCGCCTCTACTGGGCCGGCCACGAAAACCGCGCCAGCAACACGACCGTGACCCTCAACCCGACGGGCAAGCAGGTCGTGACGCTCACGGCGAACCAGAAATCCAACCCCGAGGGCGGCTTCCAACTCCTCGGCACCTACGAATTCACGGCGGGCGCCCACACCCTCACGATCGGCGGCAAGAACGCCAACGGCAACATCCACGCCGACGCGGTGCAGCTGGTCCCCGCCAAATAAAGCATGGGGCGACTGCAAGCCTGGGCGGTGCGGCTCTGGCGCCTCGGGGCGTTGGGCGTCGCCGTCTGGCTCCTGCAGTTGACGACGCCCACGCCGGACTCCGCCTTGGCGCAGCTCACGGTGGCGGACGCCCAGGCCTTCTTCCCCGAAGCGGTCGCGATCAAACCCGGCCCCCAAGCCACGTTGGTCGTCCGCGATCAGTATCAGAACAAGATCGGCCTCCTGCTCACGACCCAGCCCGAGGCCGAGAAGGTCCTCGGCTACCAAGGCCCCAGCAACATCCTGGTCGCGCTCGATAACCACGACCGCGTCGTCGGCACGCGTATCCTGTCTTCGGAGGATACGCCTGGGCATGTCGACAAGCTCCGCGACAACCCCAAGTTCGCGAAGTCGCTGCGCGATTGGCGACCCACTTCGGAGCCAGCGCCCAAACTGGAAGGCTACGCCGGATCCACGCTCACCGCGCTGTCCATCGTCCAATCCATCCAGCAACGCACCGCCGGCACCTACGCCTCGCTCCGCTTCCCCACCCCGCTTTCGCTCGATGAAGTCAAGCAGTTGGGCTACCCCACCGCCGCGGGTTTCGAGCGCAACGTCCCGCGCCTCGGCTGGAACCTCGTCCGCGATGCCCAAGGCAAAATCCTCGGCTACGCCGTCCGCTCGTCACCGTCGTCCGATGAGATCAACGGCTACGCCGGGCCCTCGGAAACGCTCATCGCCGTCGACGTCGACCAGTTGACCATCCGTAAGATCGTCCTCCGCGAAACCTACGACACGACCCAATATGTCCAACGCATCTACGACGACGAGGAATACCTGAAGTCGCTCACGAAGTGGAATACGAAGGAATGGCCGAAGATAGACTTCACCAGCGCCCAGCTCGAAGGGGTGGCCGGGGCGACCCTCACGAGTTATGCGATCGCGGAAGGCATCAAGCAGCGCTTCGCGGACGACGCCAAGGGGGAGCTCGCCAAACGCCGCGGAACTTGGGACATCATCCAGCAGGCGGCCGGCTGGTGCTTCCTGGCGGGGGCGCTCCTGATGACCTTCACGACCCTGCACGGCAAGCCATGGGTCCGGACGGTTTGGCAACTGTTGCTGGTGGCCGGACTCGGGCTGTGGCTCGGGCAGATGATCTCGCTCTCGCTCTTTGTCGGCTGGGCCCGCCACGGCCTTCCCGGTGGGCCGACCGCGGGCTTGGTGGCCCTCGGCGCGATTGCCCTGCTCATCCCTTGGTCCACCCGGCGCCAAGCCTATTGCCACCAGATCTGCCCGCACGGCGCCGCCCAAGAACTCCTGGGGCGCTTCCCCAAGCTCCACCTCCGTCTCTCGGCGCAGACGCACCGCTGGCTCCGCGTCATCCCGTTCGTTCTCCTGGGGGGCGCGTTCTTGGCCGCGCTGCTCTGGCCGCGCTGGAGCTTGGGCCAACTGGAACCCTTCGACGCTTGGTTGCTCAGCGGCGTCGCGCTCAGTTCGGCCATCATCGCCGTCCTCGGGCTCATCGTGGCCGTCTTCATTCCCCAAGGCTTCTGCAAATATGGCTGCCCGACCGGCGCGCTCCTGAACTTCACCCGCACCCAAACCAAGCACGAAACTTGGGCGAAGCGCGACACCTTCGCCGCGCTCCTCTTACTGGTCGGCGTCCTCCTCACGCTGGGCCGGCCCCGCGAGAACCTCAACCTCGTCACGGCGCAAACCGAACCCTCGGCACCCGTCACCGAGATGCATGGCGGGGGCTTCGGGACGACGTGGACGGTCAAGGTGCGCGGCCCCATCGCCGACCGCACGACGCTGCACAAGGACATCGAAGCGGAGATCAATCGGGTGGAGTTCTCGCTCTCCCATTGGCGGAAGGGCTCGCAGACCAGCCGCTTCAACGAACTCGAGTCCACCCAAGCGATGGCGATCGACGCCGAGCTGGCCGCGATCCTCACCTTCACGCAGAAACTCTGGACGGCCTCCGAGCGAAACTACGACATCACCGTCGCGCCGCTGTCCGGCCTCTGGGGCTACGGGCCGGCGGGCAGCCAGCTGGCCGTGCCGACCGCGGAAAAGCTCCGCGAGACCCTGACCTTCGTCGGCTCGGATAAACTCGCCTTGGACGCTCCCAACGGGAGCCTGCGCAAGAGCCACCCACGAGTGCAGGTGGACCTCGGCTCGGTGCTGCAAGGCTACGCCGCCGACCGCTTGGCCCAAGTCCTCCGCCAAGCCGGCCAAAAGGAATTCCTCATCGAAGTCGGCGGGGAACTCTTGGCGGCGGGCAGCTGGCAGGTCGGGATCGAAGACCCCTTCAATCCCCGCGTGATGATCGCCAAACCCGTGCTCAAGGACATGGCCCTCAGCCCCTCTGGGCTTTACCGCGCCAAGCGCCAAGCCGAAGGTAAATCCATCGCGCACATCCTCTCCCCGAAGACCGGCCAGCCTGTGGAGCCGACCCTAGAACTCTGCTGTGTCTACCACGCGAGTGGCCTCCAGGCGGACGGTTGGTCGACCGCTTTGATGGCCGCTGGCTGGAAGGACGCGCAGGCCATCGCCGATCGCGAAGGCTTGGCCGTGATGCTCGTCGGCCCCAAGGGCGAAGTTTGGAAGTCAAAGGCGCTGCAGGCGCTCAAGTAACCCTGCTTACTTCAGGACTTTAATCAGGGCCTCGCTCCAGCGCTGTGCGATCTTCTCTGCGCCCTGTGCATTGGGATGGACCAGGTCGGCGATGGTGTCCTTCGCCGGCTCGAAGCCGGTGGCGAGGTCGACAAGGTAAACCGGCTGGCCGGGGCGATGCAGTTCCTTGACCAGACCCGCCAGAGCGGCGTTGAGGTCGGGGATGTAACTGTACTTCGGCAGCTTGCCGCTGGGAATGACCTGGGCCACGAAGACGATGGCCTTCGGATTGAGCCGCCGGGCGGTCGCAATCATCTCGCGGTGCGCGGCGACGATGCCAGCCACCGGCTTCTCCTCAATGAAATGGTTATGGCCCGCCTGCAGCATCAGGACGTTCGCCGGGTTCGCCTTGAGCCTGTCCTCAAGAATGGTGGCGAGGTATTCGGCATTCTTGCCGCCATAGCCTTCATGCCAAAGCACTCCCTGCGGAGTGTCCGTCTTCTGCGAGCCAACGAAGACAAAACGCACCCCGGCAGCCTGGAGCTTCGCCGCCAACGGAATCCGATACGTCGCGAAGGTCTTGCCGCCTTGGGTAATCGAATCTCCGACCGCCATGATGCGGTAAACGGTGGCATCGGCGGCAGAAAGACCGCAGGCCAAACAAAGACAGAGGATCCGTATAACCATGGGCGAGCTCAGGCGAGGAACTTCAGAAACTGCTCCGCCAGCAAGGCCATCGCCAAGCCCGAGAACCCGATAAGCGTCTCGGTGATGGTCCAAGTGCGCAGGGTCTGGCCAACGGTCAGGCCGAGGCATTCCTTGACCATCCAGAAGCCGCTATCGTTGAGGTGCGAAAGGAAGAGTGAGCCGCAGCCGATCGAAATGACCATGAGCTCGGGGCTCGTGCCGGGGTTGGCCGCCAGGACGGGGGCGATGAAGCCCGCCGCGACGGTGATGGCCACGGTCGCAGATCCCGTGGCGACGCGGATGAAGGCCGAGACGAGCCAGCCATAGACCAGCAAGGGCAAACCAGCCGAGGCCGCCAATTCGGCGAGCTGCTTGTCTACCCCGGCCGTACGCATCACGAGCGCGAAACCGCCGCCGGCGCCGACCAAAATCAAGGTCATGCCGATACCCGCCACGCTTTGTTCGGAAAACTTCAGCAGCTCGCCGGCGGAACGGCCGCAACGTCTACCGAAGGCCCACATCGCGAAAAGCACCGACAGAAGCAGGGCGATCACGGGGTGACCGACGAAAAGCCCCACCTTCCCCCAGAGTGCATCCTTCGCTTGCAGCAGCTCGACCAACGTGCCGGCCAACAGCAGGATGACCGGCAGCAGCACGGTGAAGATCGTGAGCCCGAACGTCGGCAAAGTCTGACCTTCCGTCACCGACGGCGCAAAGGTCGGCGTGGCGACGTCGACGCGTTTGACGGCGAGCTTGGCGAAGAACGGACCAGCGATCGCGGCGACGGGGATGCCGAGGACGAGCGCCCAGAGGATGACCTTACCCATGTCGGCATGCAGGGCCTCGATCGCGATGACCGGACCGGGATGCGGCGGCATGAGGCCGTGCATGACCGACAAGAAGGAGAGCATCGGCAATACCAACAGGAGAAACGGTTTACCGGTTTCCTTCGCCAAGGTGATGACGATGGGCAGAATGAGCAGCAGGCCGACCGCGAACCAGGTCGTCATGCCGATGCACAGCGCCAGCAGGATGATGCAGAGGCCGATATGGTCCGGCCCCAGCACCTGAATGAAACGCTTGGCGAGGACGCCGGCACCGCCCGATTCGGCGAGTAGCTTGCCGAAGACCACGCCCAAGACGATGATGGTACCCGTGCCGGCCAAGGTGTTGCCGAAACCCGTCTGAAAGGCCTTGAGCACCCCGGCCATCGTGAGCGGAAGCACGCCCGGCACCACCAACTGCGTGACCACGACCATCGCGCCGAGCGCGAGCGAGCTCAGCAGGAGCGCGATGAAGGGGTTGAATTTCAGCCACGTGACGAGGCCGACCAAAACAGCGATGGCGAGGAGCGCGTAGAGCATGGCGGAAAGTTTAGGCCTTGGGCGGGGCGACCGTGGCGCGGGTGGCCCCCGTGCTGATGCCGCCATCGACGAGGAGGGTCTGGCCGGTCACATAGCGGCTTTCCTCGGAAGCGAGGAAGACCACGGGGCCGGCGAGGTCGTTCGCCGCGCCTGGGCGCTTGAGCGGGATCCGGTCACAAAGGTATTCGACCCATTCTTTCTGATCGTAGAGCACCGCGTTCTGCGCGGTCTTGAACCAACCCGGGGCGAGGCAATTCACGGTGACCCCATGGCGGCCCCAATCGTCGGCCAGACTCATCGTCAGTTGCTTCACGCCTCCGCGGCTCGCGCCGTACGGGGCGAGGCCCGCATAGCCGGCGACGCACGTCACCGAACCAATATTAATGATCCGTCCATAACCGCGGGCGATCATGCCCGGAGCGACCGCCTGGGCGGTGAAGAACGTCCCGCGCAGGTTCGTGTCAAGGATGGTGTTCCAATCCTCCCAAGTCACCTCCAGGGCGGGCTTGCGGATGTTGCAGCCCGCGTTGTTGACGAGGATATCGATGCGGCCCATCTGGCGTTCCACGTCAGCGACCGCCGCCTTGATGCTGGCACCGTCCCGGACATCGAGGGCGACCGCGCAGGTGCGTCGGCCGAGGGCTTCGATCTCCTTCCGGAACGCATCGAGCTTGGAGGCATCGCGGCTGGACATGGCGATATCGGCGCCGGCCTGCGCGAGGGCGCGGGCGAAATGTTGTCCCAGGCCACGGCTGGTGCCCGTGATGAAGGCGACCTTGCCGGCGAGGCTGAAGAAGGGAGAGGACATCAGTTCTGGGGAGCGAGGATGACCTTCATGACGCCCGGGGCGCCGGCATAGAGCTTGGCGAACCAATCGGCGCCCTGTTCGAGCGGGGCGACGGCGGAGATGATCCTGTCGACCTTGATCTGCTTAGTCGCGAGGAGCTCGATGCAGCGCGGGATCTCCCCGGCGGAAGCGCACGACCCCTGCAGGCGGAGCTGGCGGGTGACGACGATCTGCAGCGGGAGTTCCGTCTTGGGCGAAAGGTTGCCGACGAGCGTCACCGTGCCGCCCTTGCGGACCGCATGGATGGCGGACAGTACCGTGGCGTTGAGTCCGACGCACTCGAAGGCCGCATCGGCGCCCTGCCCCTTCGTGAGGGACTTCACGAATTCCGTCAGGTCACCGCCGGTCTTGGCGTTGAAACGGTGGGTTGCCCCGAGTTCACACGCCACATCCAGGCGGGAGTCCTCGGTGTCGACGGCGATGAGCTGGGTGAAGCCCGCGATCTTGGCCGCCTGGAGCGTCAGCAGGCCGATCATGCCCGTGCCGACGATCACGGCGGTGTCGCCCGGGGCGCAAGGCGTGAGCCGCACCGCGTGCACGCCGACGGAAACGGCCTCGATCATGGCCGCCTCATTGAAGCCCAAGGCGTCGGGCAAGACGTGCACGATGCGGGCCGGGACGGTGACGAATTCGGCGAAGGCCCCGTGGCGGCGGTAGTCGCCGCAGGAGACGCCGAGGACCTGGCGGTTGTCGCAGAGGTTCACGTCACCGCGTCGGCAGTGGACGCACTCGCCGCAGAAGACCGTGGAGTCGAAGGTCACGCGCTGGCCGGGTACGAGGTGCTTCACTTCGGCGCCGACGCCGGTGATGACGCCGGCGGCCCATGACGAGGGGCGGGATGCGCCGACCCGTGGAACCATCGTACCCATGGATGTCGGAGCCGCAGATGCCGCAGGCCTTGACTTGGATGAGGACGTCGGACGGGCCACAGACCGGGTCGGCGACCGTCGTGTAGGACATCTGTTTATATTCCGTCAGCAGCAGGGCCTTCATGGGGGTACCTCTTTATTGGTCGGGTTCTGACCACGAGCAAGCCCAGCCTCGTCCCCTGGCGGGCCGACCAACAAAAAGCCCCGGCGGGGCCGGGGCTGAGTGGTCGACGTTCAGGCCGGATTACTTCTTTTCGCCGCAGCAACCCGAGCTGGACTCGGTGGAGCAGCAGGAGCCGGCGGAGCTGTCGGACTGGCAGCCGCACGGACAGGCGGAACAGCAACCGCAGCACTTCTTCCAAGCGACGTAGGTCAGGAACAAGCAGGCCAAGACAGCGAAGATGACCACCGGGTCCTTGAGGCCACCGAACATGAACTGGTGGACGCAGGCGAGGTTGAAGACGATGGCACCGATGATGACGAGGCCAAGGGTCCGCAGGCGAGGCAACACGAGCAGCAGGCCGCCGACGATTTCCAGGACCTTCACAAGCTTAAGGTAGCCAGTGGAGTACATGGCGCCGATGAAGGCCGCGGCCGGGGAACCTTCGGGCAGCGGCGGGATCGTGATGAACGGGAAGAAGAAGTTGAGTCCGAAGACGATGAAGATCGCGCCGAGGAGGACGGCGACGATGTTGGCGGCGAGTTTCATGATGGTTGGGTGGAAAGATGGTTGGGCTTAAATCAGAGGGCCTTGTGCGAACCGTCGCAGAGGGCACCTTTCTTGGAGTGCTTGCAGGCGCAGAAATAAACCGTGCCGTTGGCTTCAGCCTTGTAAGGGACCGGAGCGAAGGCCGAACCCTTGTGGGCGCCATCGCAGAACGGCTGGGTCTTCGAATGGCCGCAGGAACACCAGTAGTAGGTCTTGCCGGCTTCGACGAGGACAGGAAGGGGGGACTTTTGAGGGATGTGCGGTGCGGACATGGCTGGATCATCGTTTACCGGGCGACTTACGCAAGGTCGAACAAGAGCGCTTCCACCGCCCCCGCGGAGACGATTTCGAACCGGCCAGCCTCTTCGGAACTCACGGCATCGCCCGGCTGCATCTTGACGTCACCGACCGTGACTTCGCCGGCGATCAACTGAAACCAGAGGCCCCTGCCCTTCGCCAAATCGTGCACCACGGTCAACGCCTTGGCCGACTTCACGCGGTAGACGTCCGCGTCTTGGCTGATGTGCGCCGAGCCCTCGCGGCCATCGTTGGAGATGATGAGCACCTTCGGTGCGGCGAGCTGAGGCAGCGTCGGCGTCCACTCGGCATACCGCGGTTTCAGGCCGGCGCGGTCGGGCTGGATCCACACCTGCAGGATCTGCAGGGGCTCCACATCGGAAGGATTGAATTCACTGTGCTTCACGCCGGCGCCCGCGCTCATGACCTGGATTTGGCCGGGTTTGACCTGCGCGTGGTTGCCCATGCTGTCGCGATGCTCGATGGTCCCTTCCAGGACATAGCTGAAGATCTCCATGTCCCGATGGCCATGCGGGGGGAAGCCGCCACCGGGGGCGATGATGTCCTGGTTGATGACGCGCAAGGAACGGAAGCCCATGTGCTTCGGGTCGTAATAGTCCGCGAAGCTGAACGAATGCCAGGTCTTGAGCCAGCCATGGTCGGCGTGGCCACGTTCGGCGGATCGGCGGGTCTGCAGTTTCATCCCATTTATTAAAAATGAAAAGTCGCCGAAGTCGACCCCGCCGAAAGTTAAAAAACCGCGACACGTCCTTGCCCCGTCGCCAAACCCGGCCAATCTAACCAACTACACCGATGAAACCCCTCACCCTCGCCACCCTCGCCGCCCTCCTTGGGCTCAGCCCACTCGGCGCCGCCATCGTCGAAAAACCCGTCGAATATAAGTCCGGCGATGTCGTCTGCGAAGGCTGGCACGCCTACGACGACGCGCTCGCGGGCAAACGTCCGGCCATCCTCGTCGTCCACCAGTGGACGGGCATCAGCGGACATGAGAAGGCCGCCGCCCGCCAGTTGGCCGAACTCGGCTACAACGTGCTGGTCGCCGACGTCTACGGCAAGGGCGTGCGCCCGCAGCCGCCGGCCGCTGGGCAGGAAGCCGGCAAGTACAAGAAGGACCGGCCCCTCCTCCGCGCCCGCCTGACCGCGGCGCTCGACGTCCTCAAGCAGGATGCCCGCACCGACGGGAACAAGCTCGCCGCGACCGGCTATTGCTTCGGCGGCACATCCGTCCTCGAACTCGCCCGCAGCGGCGCCGACGTCAAGGGCGTCGTCAGCTTCCACGGTGGCCTCGATTCCCCCAAGCCGGCCGATGGCCAGAACATCAAGGGCAAGGTGCTCGCGTTGCATGGCGCCGACGACCCCTACGTCGCCGCGAAGGATATCATCGCCTTCGAACAGGAACTCCAAGCCGCCAAGGTCGACTACAAGCTCATCAAATACCCGGGCGCCGTCCACAGCTTCACGCACAAGGAAGCCGGCAACGACAACTCCAAGGGTGCGGCCTACAATGAGGCGGCGGACAAGGCCTCTTGGTCCGAGATGAAGGCTTTCCTCACCGGCCTCTTCGGCCCGAAGTAACCTTCGCCCTTTCGGCAAAAGCCCTGGCGACGCGAGTCAGCCGGGGCTTTTCGTTTAAGCCCCCGTCCCGGCGGCATATAACAGGTTGATGGCTCAGGGAAACGGGCTTAAACCGAGGAACCCCATGAAGTCCCTGCTCTCACTGCTGTGCCTCACCGCCACCGCCTCGGCTCAGACCATTTTGGCGCAGCCCTATCTCCAACCTGGTCCGCGGGGTGGGCTCGAGGCCACGGATGAGATGCGCGTCATCTGGGTCACCGACCAGACGCCCGGTAACTTCACCGTCGAGTACGCCCCCAAAGGCGCCAAGCCCATCGCCGCCAAGGTCGACGTCGCGCCGATGGATTTCGCCGCCCCAGTCGCCAAGCCGCCCGCCCCGGCCGAAAAGGATCAGCACTACATCCGTTACAGCGCCGCCCTCACCGGTCTCCCCCTCGACAGCACGTTCACCTATGTCGTCAAGCTGGACGGCAAGGTCATCCGCGAGCAGACCACCCACACGCGCGTAGGCACGGGCAAACCGACGCGCTTCATTTTGGTCGGCGACCTCGCTGACGGCAAGGCCAGCCAAAACGTGATCGCCCACCAGATGAGCCTACATAAGCCGCACTACACGGTGCTGCTTGGCGACATCATCTATCCGACCGGTCGCGCCTACCACTACATGAAGTACTTTTGGAGTACCTACAGCAACCCCACCGAACCGAGCGACAAGAACGGCGCACCGATGATGGGTTCCATGCCTTTCTATGCCGTCCTCGGCAACCACGACGTCATGGGCAAGCTCGCCACCACCCCCGACTCCTACGCGGCCTATTACTTCTTCAACGCCCCGCAGAACGGCCTGCCGGAAGGCGTTTGGAACACGGCCTTGCCCAAGGATGATGCGGCGAAGCCCTTCCGCACCCTCGCGGGCAAGAACTACCCCGCCCTCGGCTTCTACTCCTTCGACTACGGTGCCGCCCACATCGTCGTGCTCGACAACAGCGGTGGCGGCAAGTCCGACGACCCGGCGGTCATGGCCTGGCTCGACCAAGACCTCAAGGCCACGAAACAGCCGTGGAAATTCGTCGCTTTGCACGTCCCCCCGTTCCAAGTCTCGGTGAACCACTACAGCGCCCAGCGCCAACGCAAATTCGCGCCCATCTTCGAGGCCAACGGCGTCGACGTCGTCTTCGCCGGACACGTCCATAATTTCCAACGCAG
>Ga0255102_1000402_pt1 | contig 12025 bp, 12 predicted proteins | sample Law_Cont_RepA_0h_FD_188448 | JGI IMG/M metagenome (GOLD analysis project Ga0255102, IMG submission 188448) | Freshwater microbial communities from St. Lawrence River, New York, United States - Law_Cont_RepA_0h | ecosystem: Environmental > Aquatic > Freshwater > River | place: USA: New York... | reverse complement strand
AATATAGTGAAACTATCTTAATAAAAAAAATATTTTTTAACTTTTTTTGAAAATGGTCTATAATATATGTAAAAATTAAAAAAAATATGCTCGTAGAAACTCAATATTTATCAAATAGTAAAAAGTTAGTAGTAAGTTATGTTGATAAAACTGGAGATATAAAGCTTAAATACTATAACTGGGATAACCCAATGAAGTATGTTGCTTGTGATGATACTGATGCTCAGAAACATCCATCCTTTCGTTCTTGGGATGGAAAATCTGTGAAACAAATTGAAGTTAATCATCCAGATAGATATGCGACCTATGAGTTTTTAGACTCTCTTCCAGAAAGTGAAAAAGAAGAAATTTTTGAGTTCAATCTTCCTAAGATTTATTTCATAGATATCGAGACTGAGATTGTTGATGGTTTCCCGGAAGCAGCTGACATAAAAGATGCTGCTGGTAATGTCATTAAAGAAGGAGCTTGTACACAAGTTCTTTCTATTTCAATTGTTTATGATGATAAAATCATACTTCTTGGATTAAAAGATATGCCTGAAGATATGCAGGAAAGAATTAAAGATAATACTAATAAGTATTTTAAAAAATTTGGTTCTGACTATAAATTTAAATATGTCAAATACGAAGATGAGTTTGATATGTTATATGCTTTCTTTTATAAGATGGTTCCTAAAATGCCAATTCTTACTGGTTGGAACTTTTTGAAATATGACTGGTTGTATTTAGTCAATAGATCTCGTAAAATTGGTAAATGGGTTAATGGTAAAGAATATAAAATTAATCCAGCTGTATCTTCTTTAACAAAGAAAATTTCAAAAGCTTGGGGAACCGAATATGAAATTCCTGCTCATAGAATGATTTTTGATTATATGCAACTTTATGAGATTTGTGATACATCTATTAAAGTAAAAGAATCTTCTTCACTGGATTTTGTTTCCAATAAACTTGTAGGTGTTGAGAAGATTAAATATACCGGTTCACTTCAAAAACTTTATGAAGATGATTTTGAGACATTTATGTATTATAACGCGGTCGATTCCGTGTTGGTCCAAAAGATACACGAAGCTAGAAACTATATCTCTATCATATATGCGATATCATCACTTGCTAAAATTAGGATAGTTGATGTTGTTTCTCAGATGAATAATGCTCTTGGATCACTTGCGATTACCGAGGGAGTTTTAAGAAATAGATTCAGAGAGATGGATAATATAGTTCTTTTCAGAGATGAAAAAGGAGATGCTGAGTCAACAATTGCTGGTGGTTGGGTAAAAGATCCGGTAGTTGGTATGAATCAGTGGTGTGTCACTTATGACTTTGCTTCACTTTATCCAACAACACAGCGTCAGTTCTTTATTGCACCTGAGACATTTATTGGTTTACAAGATGAGAAGGATAAATCAAAGTGCACAAATGGTAGAAAAATTGATTCTCAAAAACACGTTCTTTGTGTAAACGGTGTTGTATTTGAAAAAAGAATTTCGCCAACTCTGAATATGCTTGAAGATGTTTATGCTGATAGAAAGAAGAATAAAAAAATCATGATGCAAAAGAAAGAAGAGTTAAAAGAAGTCATGGATGAAATAAAAAGATTAGAAGCGGAATTATAAAAAAAAGAGATTTTTGAATTTAATATATAAGTTACTAAAAATTAAAAATTTATATGAGAGTTCAAAAATTCACAAATTACTCTAAGCTCTACGAAGCAAAATTGATGGAATGTCAATTTCTTACAGAGCAAAATATTACAGCTGATGATATAATTACTCCATTAGAATCATTAATCACTGAAGAATTCATTAATAATCTAATTCAAAAAGGAAAACAAGCTATTTCTAATGTTTATACTAATGTAAAAGATGCTATTAGTAAATTCTTTACAGGTGTCGTTGAGTTTTTCAAAAACTTTTCACTTAAGAAATTAGCTGGCTCTATCTTTAACAAGATTAAGGAAATCGGAACTAAAGTTTGGAACAAAATTAAAGATATGTTGAGTGGATTCAAAGAATTCATCGTATCAAATGGTTTGGCTGATGAGAATAATAGACCTAACTTTCAAAGAATTTGGACTGTATTGTGTCAAAAAGCAAAATCTGCTGTTAATTGGCAAGAAGCTGGAGTTACTCCAGATAAATTACAATCTGTTGGTAATCAAGTTAAGTTAAATGAATCTGATAGTAAATCAATTGGTGATGATGAGGTTAAATATTATGGAGTTTTTGAAAAAATAGCACATGCTTTAGGTATCAAAAATGCTAGATTTAATGGAGTTGTTTCTCAGATAATGAAGAAAACTACAATAGGTTTAATTATAATTGGTATTCTTAAAGTTGCTGGTATTAGTTTAGCGGGTCTTACTTTAGGTTTAAGTCCAGTTGCAATGGCCGCTATCGGTGGTATGTTGTTAATGGCTGGTTTAATTATCTTAGCAATTTGGGTTTGTAAACCTTATCCAACAGTTGATGATTGTTTAGCTTATTTACATATGGCTTTTGGTGGAAATTTAAATCAAAACGGAGTAACTAATATTTTCATTACGGATATTGATATTACATACACTGAAGGAGGTGGTATTTCTGATACAGGATCGGCTGAGGCAGGTGATTCAGATATAACATCGAAAGACATTGAAAAAGCCAAACCTTTAAAATCTCTTTATCCTACAATGATTAAAAATCTACAAGCATTGAAAAGTATGATTATTTCTTTTGAGGGTGTGGGAATTGAAGGTGAAGAATCATCTCAAAAAGGAGATATGGTTAAAAGAAAAAATAAAGAGGAAGTTGAAAGAGTCAAAAGACAAAAAGTAAGAGAGTCTGTTCAGTCTTTTTTACTTTTTGAAAAAGAATTTTCAAAAGAATTTTCAAAACAATCAAGAAAAGTTCAAATCACAGGAGCTGAAGAACATCTTGTTCAAGCTTTTAAAAATATTAAAAAATCTTTACAAGTTCTAAAAGATGAAAAAGATAAAGGTGTTGGAATTACTGATGATTTTGTCGGTGATATTTTAGATAAAAAGATGGATGTTGAGGCTAAAAAGTCTATTAAGGCTTTATATGAAGAGGTTTACGAACATCTTTATGGTAAATATTCTAAGACTATGGCTGATTTAGGACCACTTTTCAAAGAAAGTATAGAAGTAATTTCTGATAAAAATAAAAGAAAAGTAGTTGCTGAAAAAATGGCAAGACTTTCAAAAAGAACAATGCAATTTGAAGGTGAGAATATGTATGCGTCTTTAGGTGAATTTGGAGCGGATATGAGAGATTTTAATACAACACTTAAAGAAATAATGACTTCATTTAAAGCAGAATCTGTCGCTGAAAGTAAAGTTTTTTCTTTTAAAAACTATAATAATAAATAAATTTAGGCTATGAGTAAAATTGAAAAATTTGATGAATTTACTAACGAAGGTTTAAAAGAGTTAGCAGCAAAAATGAGAAGAACCGTTACTGGTCAATCAGCTGGTGAGGAAATTGAAAAACTACCTCAGGACCAACAACAAAAACTCATTGATTTATACAAACAAGATCCAACTGAGTCAGCTAAATACTTAAGAAGTATTATAGTGAAAGAAAAAAATAGTCAATTTGGTTTAGGATTGGCTTTAACAATAGCTGGAGCTGCTATGATTTATAAAGCTGCTAATATCGAACCACCAAAACCACCACCGCCACCAAACCCTGATGGTAAATTTATGCCAGCAGAGGAAGGTATTACACAAACACTTAACAAGTATACTGGAGGTGATTTAAATCCAAAATCAAGTCCTGAAGAATTTATAAAATCAGTAAAAGATTTTGGAGGAGGAGATTATAATCAAGGTATTGAAAATCTAACAAAAGGAGTTTCAGGATCTGATAAAGGTGAAATTATTTCTACTCTAAAAGCAATTGGTTCAGATCCACACGGAAATGGAGATACATTAGGACAAATATTCCAAGGTGATTGGTCAGGAACTGGTAAAACAGCTGGAGACCTATTAGATTGGCCAGCTGGAACTAAAGTTTTCGTAACGAACTAAAATAATTTTTATAAAAAACCTCTAATATTTATTTATTAGAGGTTTTTTTTTGTATATTTGTATAAATAAATCCACTATGAAGAATTTTTTTACTTTTTTAATAATTTTATTTTCTTTAGTTTATCTTTTTAAGATTGATACTGATTCTAACTCAAAACCTGATTACGTTTTAAAAGTAAAGATTAAAGGTCTTAATAGCTATAATACAGAAGATTTAAAATTAGTTGAGTCTACTTTAGAGAATTTTTACAAAGTCGATTGTGAAATATCAAAGTCAATAACTACAAATTGTAACCCTGTAATTGACTGTGAAGATACTCAAAGAAAATTAGGAAATATTGATTATTTTTCATACAATGATGAAGATGATATTGTAATTTACACAACTAATTCTAAATTAAAATCCTTAAATAAAGGAGTGTGGGGTGTTTGTTACGGTAACTCTATTTATTTACGATCTGATTGTATGCTTAATAAAGAAGATTCAAGACAATCTTTAAGAGAAACAGCAATACATGAATTTGCACATCTTTATATTTATGACCATTGTCATAATGAATGTATAATGAATTATGAATCTTTTTGTAAGTGGGATGTGGTAACTGATACTCCTATTTTCTGTGATGATTGTAAATCTAAATTACCTTCACGGTTTTAAAATTTAAATTAGGTAGTTTCTCAGAGACTACCTTTTTTGCGCCTCTAATATATTTAGAGTTATCATCATAAAAGATAACATTTTGAAATCCGGTGGTTTCTGACAATTCTACAATCTTATCGCCTTTCCATTTTCCGGCGTTTATTTTACCATCCGGACACATATGTAAACCCCATTTTGGATTTTCTAATCCAAATTGTTTCAAAACAGATTCTATTTTATTTCTCATTCTTTGTGGTCTAGCTGTTACTATACATTTATCTTCAACTGATTTGTAAAGACTTGCCAGTTCTTTCAATTTAGTTGGTAAACTTTCATCTAAGTAACTAAATTCGTCTGGTTGAACTAAATAAAGACGATTACCTTTTCTAATCCAATCTTTTTCTTCTTTGTAAATTTTATTAGGATCATCTACAAATATTCTTCTATCCTGAACTTTTAGTTTGTCTTTTGTTATCCCAATTCTTTTAACAGCTCTATCTAATAAATCTTTAACAGTTAAGTTCTCATTTAGAAACTTTATGGCAATATCTTCATATCTTGGTGTCATCATAAGAGTATCATCAAAGTCAAAAACATATAGAGTGTTATTCTCTATACCAAACTCATTAAATTTGTCAATCTTCACCATAAATAACTCTCTCTATCAGACCAAAATTAGATTTCCCAAACTCTAAAACACAGTTAGAAAAAATATCTTCCTCTGATGAAAGGCCTTGTTCAAATAGTGATGTGATAAAGATTTTAACATCGTCCACTGTTGTGTAGATTCCGAACTCATCGTATTGAGGAATAACTTGCATAAAGAAAACCGATTTTTTCTTATATATTAATCATTTTCCGTAAAAAACCTTATTTTTTAAACTAAAATCGAAATATTGATATAAATTTTACAAAAAAATATCTTTTTAATGTCGTTAAAGAATGATCTCTCAAAATACAAACCTCGTAAAGAACAAAAAGAGGCTTTAGATTTTATCGATTCTGAATATCAAAAGAATAAATTGACAAAATTTTTCTTACTTAATTTACCGGTCGGTTCTGGAAAAAGTCACTTAGCACTTATGATAGCTGATTGGTATCGTAAAAATGTAACAAAAATGTCTAGAGTTGACATTATTACAAATTCTAAAATTTTACAAGACCAATACGCTGATACTTATGAGTCAATTGCTGATTTAAAAGGTAAAGACAATTATGAATGTGAATCATATTCTTGTTCTTGTGCTCAGGGTGGTGAGTTTAATAGATTAAATAAGACTTCTTGTGAAAGTTGTCCTTATTCATTTGCTAGAGAAAATTATATCTCTGGTGGAATATCACTTACAAATTTTTACCTTTATATTCTTTATGCTATCTATAATCCAAAATTAATGGAAAATAGAGGAGCTAGAGTTTTAATCGTTGATGAAGCTCATGATTTTGATGATGTTATGTCAGATTTTATCTCAATTAAAATAACAGATAATGTTGTTAAGAAATTTAAATTCTCAAATGAATATGATATTTTAAAAAAATTGAAAAGTGTTAATTCAATTTCAGATTATGTTGAGTTCTTAAAATACTTAAATGGTGAAATTGTCACAACTACTGAAGATATGGAAAGAGGAATGTCATCTGTTCCAAGAAACATAAAGTCAGATAAGAGAGATTTAAAAATATCTAAAGTTCTTAAAACAAAAAACACTGATGTTAGAGTTATGAACTTAGTTACTGATTTGAAACAGTATCAATTAAAAATTGAAATATTTTTGAAAGAATATAAAGACAATCCTAATAACTGGGTATTAGAATCTAGTTGGAATGAAAAGATGAAAAGTAAAGAGTTATCACTTGAGCCTATTTGGGCCTATGATTACTTAGATAAGTATGTCTTCTCAAATTACGATATGGTGTTTTTAATGTCTGGAACTATTTTAGATAAAAATCTTTTCTGTCAATTGAATGGACTTGATGTAACAAAGGCATCATATTATTCAATAGCTTCTCCTTTTCCTTTAAAAAATAGACCTATTTACTATATGCCAATTGGGAAAATGTCATTTAAATCTAAAGAAGATACATTTAAAAGATATGTTCCTTATATACAAAAGTTATTAGATAAGTATAAAAAGAAAAAGGGCATCATACACACTAACTCTTTTGAATTAGCAAAATGGATAGAAAACTCGATAAAAGATCCAAGATTGGTTTTTCACGATTCTTCTAATAAAGATGAGGTATTAAGAATGCATATGGAATCAGAAGAGCCTACAGTTATTGTAAGTCCCTCTATGGATACTGGTGTTAGCTTTGATAATGATAGTGCTAGATTTCAAATTATTGCAAAAGTTCCTTATCCTTCATTGGCTTCTCAGAAGAATAAGATGAGACAAATGAATAATCCGGATTGGTATTCTTGGAAGACCGTTTCAGGTTTAATTCAAATGACAGGAAGACCGGTTCGTTCAGATAAAGATTATGCCGATACAATTATTATTGATGGTGGATTTGGTGATGTTATAAAACACTCTTCTCAATTCTTACCTGATTGGATTCAGGAAGCTATTAAGAAAGTAAATGTAAAAGTAGGAGCATAAAAAAAACCCACCAAATTGGTGGGTTTTTATTTTATTAATTAATTTTCATTAATTCAAACTCTTTGATTATATCACCATATTTTCTACCATCAGATGATTCAATCCACATTTGAAAGTTATTTTTACCCTCTGGTGATAATCTCATGGGATTGATGAATCTACCCCATCTAGCGATAGCTTCTTTAGCTCTCACTTTATCATCATATTTTAATTCTCTTTGTAGATTTAATAGTTCATCTTCAATGGTTCTCTCATTCATTTTACCTTTACCTATTCCCTTGAATTTATTTGGTAAAATATTTGTATAACAAAGTGTGATAGGTCTCAGATTTTTTTCTAAAATGGAATATATTTCTTTTGGAGAAACAATTTTATCCATAGATGTAAAATCAGAAGAAGACGGAGGCACTACTAAATCTAATATCATCTTTTTAATAATAAATGATCCAATTTTTAAATCAGATTTTTCAAATTGAGTAATAATATCGGCAATATGTTTTTTTGCCTCATCTAGTTCACTAAAACACAAATCTTGTAACATTACATTACCACTTGATAGAATTAAAGAAATAGAAAAAACTCCCTTTTCACCAGAGTTTCTATCTATAATTTTTACAGGATAACCAGATATTTCTTCATTACGGGTAGATGAATCTTCCTGAGTGGAAGTATAGTATGTTCCCACTTTAAACTCTTCAAATAGTCTTAAATGTTTCATAAAATTACTTTTTCTTATTCTTTGCTTCAATTGCTTTTCTAAGACCCTCTGGAAGTTTCTTTTGTGCAGCAGTTAAACCTTTACCACCTTTTTCTTCCTCTTTTTTATCTTCACCTTTTTTATCTTCTTCTTTTTTACCCTTTTTATTTTCTATTGCTGCTGCAATAAAGTCACCTTTTGTAATTTTATCTTTTGGTGGATATTTACCCGCCAACTCTTTTTCTTTTTCGGTTTTAGGAGTTTTACCTTTTGTGTTCTTTTTAGCTTCAAACTGTTTGAATGAAACAATCTTCTCTACCATAATGGAAGATGTGATATTTTCATCACCCCAAGTTCTTGTAGATTCATCTTCTTCATCATCAGAATCATCATCACCACAAGATACGCAATTTTCTTCATCATCAGAATCATCATCAGAATCATCATCAGAGTAAATATCTTCATCCTCGTCTCCGGTAGGTTCATTTAGTTCTAATGGTGTAAGTTCTTCTTCTGAAAATCTATGACCTAAATCATATTCTTCAAATTTTCTAAGGTATTTCATATAAGGGTTTATTTTTAAGTATATATTATATTTCATTTTTCATTTTCTACCTTTTTATATATAGTTTATGAGATTATTTAGATATTTTGAATTTATTTTGGAATCAAAAGAAGAAGATTTATTACCAACACTTTTCAGTAGAGACTTCATAAATAAAGTTCAAAAAATTGACTCTCCTATTTCTATTGAATTTGAAAGAATGACAACTTTTGGACATAGACAATACAAGACCTTAAGTAAATGGACTTTCGTTTCTCTTTCTGAGTCAAATGATAAAATAATTTATACTGATTCTAGTAAAGTTAGAAAGTTTGTCTCAGATACTTATGAAATTTATGATGATAAAGTAGTTGATTTTGTAAAAAAGTTAACTTTCCCATCATATGATAGTCTGTTTTTGCAGTTTGCAAGAACTGAGATGAACATTGGTAGATTTATAAGAGCTTTTTTTGGATCTAAATTTTCAGATGCTGAAATTGAAAAATTTGTTAATCAATGGAAATCACTTGATGAAAGCTCAACTTTTGATATATGGTCTGGTAGTGATATTGTTAAAGGTTATTCTTCTAAATTTTATCATTTCAATGATTATGATAATGGAATGAATCCTCTTATGAATTCTTGTATGAATGATATGAGTTGTGTTAATTTTTATCAATATTGTCCTGATGTAAAACTATTAGTTCTTTTAGATAAAGAAAGTGCAATTTTGGGAAGAGCTTTGTTGTGGAAAGACATAGAGGGTAGAAATATTATGGATAGAGTTTACTTTGTTTATGATAAGGATTATTATAAATTTATTAGATGGGCTAATGAAAATGATTTTTATTACAAAAAGTCAAATAGCGGACTTACTAAATTTATAAAATCAGGTAAAGAAGAAATTATACTAACTGGTGTTAAAATATTAAATGCTTTTGATTTTCCAGATGAAGAGTATCCTTATATGGATACTTTTAGTTTTGTATACAAAGATACTGCTTATAATTATGAACCAAAAGGTAGTTACTGGAGATTCATGAATACTGATGGAACTTATGATATTTATGATTATGATGATTGGTAAATTAAATAAGATTGATTTTAATTTTTAATATATATATTTATGAAAATTGAAAGATTTGGGGACTTTTATAAACAGGAATCAATAGTAGATGATTTCTTATCATCACTTAACGAATCAACTGGTGGTGATGTTAATGAAGATAAAAAAAAATCTACTTATAAATCGATTGAAAATAAAGTCATCTCTGACTTAAAGCTTGATGCAAAATTAGTCTTAACATTTGGATCTGGAATTGGAGCACTTTATCCTGTGGTTTCACAGATGATGCAAAATATGTCAATTAGTGTTGATGTGAGTAAACAAACAGTAGTACTTCTTACAATAGCTGCTATCACAATTATTTATTTAGAAGAAAGAAAATTTAAAACACCAGAAGAAGAAGATGTTTTAACTAAAGATTCTAAATCTATGTTAGAAGAATTGAGAATGCAGGGTATTGGTGATGGAATAGTTAAAAAAGTCATTAAAGCACTCAATGGTATTAAAAATATCTTTTCCGTTATCGGTAAACACTTAGGAGCAGCTGTTGGTGGAATTATAGATATGTTTGCTTATACAGCAATTCTTATTCCGGTAATGAATGCTATATTATCAGTAATTGGAATACATGAGATGTCAGTTGATGATGTCATATCTAACTTTTTCTCTCTTTCTATCGGAGTGGCTACAAGAATTGCAAAACATGGACTTGTTGAGATATTGGATAAACTAAGAAATTTTGTTTCTCCAAGTAGTAAAAGAGAAATATTAGATGATTTAGAAACACCTGTAATACAAAAATTTGGTGATTTTACACACGGAGACACAGAATCAGAACAAGAGGGAGATTTAATTAAGGAACAGTAGTAAACCATGTTGTTTAAATATCATATAACTTAAAATGATTTTATTTAAATGACGCCGCAATTAGAGAAGGTATTTTTCAACTACATACTAGCTTATAAAAAATACTTTGAATTAGTTAAACCTTTTTTCTTTAGAAATTCAGAAATACAATTTGTATATGGAGTTATTAGAAATTATATACTCTCTTCAAGTGATACTAAAATTCCGACACCAAGACAAATTTTAGATATGATTTCTTTAGAAGATAAAGAAGGAGTTATTACTAAAGAAATTCTTAAATCTATTTTACAAGTTGATCTCAAAGAATATGATGAGAAAAACTTTATTGACCCTAAATTTAATGCATGGGTTCTTTCAAATCGTTTAAAAACCGGAACAGTTGATATTATAGAGGAGACTAGAAATTTAGACCAGATACATGATTTTGATAAAGCAATAGAAGCGGCTGAAAGAATCAAATTAATTGTAGATGAAATGTCATCAACAAATTTTGTTCAAGATGATGATTTAGGTTCTGATTTTGATGATCCAGAGAATCACGTTCAAGATTCTTCTAAATTTAAGATTAAATCTGGATTTGAAACTTTAGATCATATGTTAGGTGGTGGTTGGGATATACAAACACTAAATTGTATAATGGCTGAGACTAATAATGGTAAGTCTTTATGGATGCAAAACTTCGCTGTTAAATCAGCAGATTCTGGATATAATGTTCTTTATATCACACTCGAGATGTCTGAAAGAAAAGTAATGAAAAGATTGGGAGCAATGAGATTAAAAATTCCAATCAATGATTATGATACTGTATCTAAGGATACTGATATGATCAAAAAAAGAATCAAAGCTTTAGGTAGTATAAAAGAAGGTGGAGATATCTTTGAGAAAAAAGTTGGAAAAATTTATAGTAAATTCTGGGCAGCAGGAACTGCTACTATATCTGACTTTGATTATTATTTACAAAAATTAAAAGATAAAAAAGATATAAAAATAGACTTAATTATCGTTGATTATATCACATTGGTTGCTGCTCCTAAAGGTGTTGGTGCTGATAATCTTTATAGTAAAGGAAAAGCTTTAGCTGAAGGTCTTAGAGCCTTAGGTGCTAAATATAAATGTCCGGTTATTACTGGAGTTCAAGTTGCAAAAGATGCTTGGAATTCATCTGATATTACATTAGAAAGTGTTCCTGAATCAAAGGCGATTGCTGAAACGGCTGATACTTTCTTTGCAATTATTAGAACTGAGGAAATGAAAAGACAAAATCTCTTTCGTTTTAAGTTATTAAAACAAAGAGATGGTGATTTTTTGAAATCACAAATTAGGCTGAACTTAAATTCGACCTATTTAACACTGGAAAATGACCAGTTTTTAGATCAATAAACAAATTAATATTTGATTATATAAAAATAAAAAAAACTCTATGGCTAAAAAGCGAGTAGATGAAGATGACGACTTCGAAAACGATTTTGAAAACGTTGATGAACAGGATGATGTTTATGAAGTTGAAGAAGAAACAACTGAAAGTGAATCTGAAATATTAGTTGATGATGATGATTCTGATTTAGAACTAGTTATTGAGATAGATGA
>Ga0255102_1000393_pt1 | contig 12161 bp, 20 predicted proteins | sample Law_Cont_RepA_0h_FD_188448 | JGI IMG/M metagenome (GOLD analysis project Ga0255102, IMG submission 188448) | Freshwater microbial communities from St. Lawrence River, New York, United States - Law_Cont_RepA_0h | ecosystem: Environmental > Aquatic > Freshwater > River | place: USA: New York... | reverse complement strand
GAAGGAAAGCCGGCTTCTGAGCAATCATTGTGCTCCATTGATTATAATGCAAACGAACGGTATTGTTACCTGGTTCGATTTGTATTAATCCGTAATCCCTACACTGTTCCCAATTCATTTATCTGACGTGTTTAATAGTTAATGCAAATGTATGCGCTTTTTCTATATTAAAAAAATTATTTCTAACTTTTTTAACATTCCGATGTTAATAAGGTATTTCGAGAGTTAATACTCTTATTGATTCAGGTGAATCTCCCACACTTCCGTATATAGTGAGAAAAGCTTTTCCGTTATAGAAATCTGCTGCCTCTACACAAACACGATCTATAGTAGCCACGTCGTCTATCACTTTTAAAATGCTTTCGAAATTTCTTTTCTCTGTGTCATTTTCAAATAAGACGTTCTCTAAAAATCTTTGTCTAAATCCTGATGTGAATTGATCACTGATTGAAAAATCGATATCTCCAGGAGGCATCATTATATTTCCAACAGACATGATCTTAATATTCCTTTCCCTGAAATGTACAATTAAATCACCCATCTTATACGGGTGGTATCTTTTGATTCCAAGTAATCCGAAGATTACATCGTAAACCTCTTTTGCTGATAATCCTGAACTAATCATAATATTACTAGATCCGATCGGAGCAAAAGTTACAGGATTACTTAGGGCGATTAATTGGTCGGGTTGTTCCTGCGACTCTGTAGTAGTAAGGTTTCCCTTTTGGTGCTCCACCTTTTTCTTTTCCATTTGCCATATTATTATTGTTTTTTGTTATCGGACAAATATATAAGGATCTGTACGATATAAAAAACGATTTCGCATTCCCGACCGTTAGAATAATCTATAAATGTCGGTAAATGCATGTTTATTTAGGCGTGATAAGGATCCAAAGCAGAGTTTGGTATCATATTCCAGCTCTTTTCTGCTCCAGGCAATCTGGTAAGTGATACTGACGGTGATGCTAATTTTAGTCTCACGAGAGCTTCCGTATAATTGCTATCCTTGAGAAGATCATCTATATCCTCAACAGCTGATTCAGAAATATCAGCTAGGAAGACAACTGCATGTCGATGTCGATTTGCTCCAGCTCTCATGTGGAGAATCATACATGTCGTTGCATTTTCTTTATCATCAATATCTCCCTTAAAGAAGCTTTCAATTCCGTGAGCATCTGCTATTCCAAAACATTTCATATCTTTTTATTTTTATTGGTTAATACAAATATAGAAACTTCTACTTAATATAAAAAATGATTTCTAAGAAAATCTGGAAGTAAAAATATCCGGATACCATCATGCGGGGGTTCCTCAGGAGATAATCCGCGGCTGCTGAAAAAATCTCCGCACACAAAAAAAGCCAGATTTCTCTGGCTTTTCTTTTTAAATTTAAGGTTTTAGATTATACCTACTCGGAAAAAGAAAGGATCTTTGGTTTGAAGTGGAGCAGTAAAAGCAAGATTTTTAAGAATTTCAGATCTTCCTTCCTTTAATGAGCTAACTTCTGTTGGAGGATTTTCAGCTTGTTCAACCATCTCATAAGGAAGTATCATAAGTTGAACCGCCATTCCTGTTTTTGTCCAAACCTTAATTCCTGTTTCAATAACATTTTTAGGTTCTTCCTTTTCAACCTTCTTGATTAACTTCATCTGGTCATCTAGTTCTACTCCTGCTGCTTGTTCATCAAGACAATCTAATATCTCTTCGACATTAGGGTTGGTCAAAATATAATTAAGACCTCTCAAAGGACCATATACCTGATGTATCATTCCCATGAAGATCTTATTTCCCGATTCAGCTATCATTTTGTTGATTGCTACAGCTGCTAATTTTCTTTGTTCCGACATATCTTTTTGTTTTAATTGGTTAACATAGCTAATATAAGAATTTTCTAAGAATATAAAAAATGATTACACAAAAAAACCCAGAGTTATCTCTGGGCTTTTTATCATTTTCACATACTCTCTTAAGAATCTGCTAGTTCTTTATCTGAGGTGAAGAAGTTTCGTTTACCTCTTCTAACTCGATAGATTACTTTACCGCCTTTTTTCGAAATTTGTTCGAACTCCAAGGTAGTTCCTGCTTTTGCACATGAAGAGTTTTCTCTTTCAAGTCTTTTGTTCCAGAACAACCTAACAGGAAATCCAAATCTTTTAGTGAACTTCTCGATCACTCCATCTGGGTCTGTTGTTGAAGACGTTACGGGAACGACAGCTGCTGCTTTTTTTCTTGCTCGATAAGCTGCGTCCGTGCACTTCTTAGAGCAATACATACCTTTTTTATCGTGCAAGGTATCACAGTGATTGCATTTGTTCATTTTATATAGATTAATTGATTGATACAAAGCTAATGAAGGGAGCAACTGCTCCTCTCTGGTTATTCGTCGTCTGATTCATCTTTTCCTCTTTCTCCGATTCCGAAGTCGCTCAGCATCTTACTGAATAAAGCCGACTTGAGTTCTTCAGGAGCTCCGTCCAAAGCCATCATAAGCTTCATAGCGTTTAAGACCCCTGAAAGCTTGGCTTCTGTTCCTTTAGCACCTCCTAAGAAGCCAGCTAATAATAGCTTACGCTCGTAATCGGATAATGCTTCGTTACATTCACCCAAAGCCTCAATGCGAACTTCTTCTCCGATAGCTTGTAAAGCATCTGAGATGGTGTCGTACTTCTCGTAATTATCAGTTACGATTTTTTGAGCTTCTGTGAAAAACTCTTCAGAGATTCCTAATCCTCCTGAAATTGTGCTTTTGTCTCTTGACATAGTTATAAATATTTAATTGGTTTACTTAGCTAATATAGAAACTTCTATTTGATATAAAAAATGATTCTGAGATTTTATTAGTTTTTTTTCTGATTTTTTTCTAGGTGTTCCTGAGGTTCCTCAGATCTGATACTGTCAGAAGGTTTTAAAAACCTTATCACACAAAAAAAGAGGGTCGAATCCTAAGATCCAAACCCCCTCTCCGTGTTTCAACCAATTAAACACTAAGCCAATTCATTCAGGACTTCTTCAAGTTTCTCCACTCCTTCACGGTCCTCGTCAGCGTAGGCATTTTTGACTTCCCAGTCACCCTCTTTGGTTAAAATATATCCCCATTCTTCAATGTCGGAATTAAAAAAATCTTCCTTTGAAGCATGTAATTTTTTTTCGACATTTTTTTCTCCTCTGTCTCTTCCGTAAGCTACAACCACATCCTTAACTCTGTTGTCGAATGTGTGTCCTTCCGGTGCATCAACTATCGGAGCTAATACACTAATGCTTCCTAAGTCAATTAATTTTTGGGTCTTGTCCCGGTCTTTGTAATGAGTGTTGAGTATCACTCCATTGTATGAAGGATATCCATCGAAGTGACAATAGATTGATTCCACTTTGCCGTCTTCTTTTTCGATTGCGATTCTAGATCTTGTTGACATATCTTTTGTTTAATTGGTTTACTTAGCTAATATAGAAAATTCTTCTCAATTAAAAAAAAGATTTCTTAAAAGTTCTTTGCTTGTCCAGTGAATTCAAATAATGAATCATCAACCTCTTCGAATGTGGCTACATATCCACTATCCAATTCAACCCAATAACATCCGTACTCTTCCTCGGCATTAGACAAATCTTCAAGTACCCTTTTTAATTCTTCACTTGATACTATTTTTTCAAGAGCCTCCCGGTTTGTTAACTTAATTTTCGACATATTTATTTCATTTTATATTTAGGAATTGCAATAAGTTCCCCATGCCATTCAAAAGCATCCAGGTTATCATTCTTCATACTAACTAAGAGAGACGGGAATTCCATTCCGGTTTCAAAATAGTTATTGAAAAACCAAAGGACACGTTCTTTATAGGACATCTCAGTTTCGGTCTTGTGCTCTTTGATAGCTTGGAACTGTTCGTTAGTGAGCAGTGATACACTACACCATCTCTGTCCCCACTCAGCAGCATACTCCTCCTTGAGATATCCGATAGCTTCGACTACTGATTCCTCTGGGGGTGTTCCTTCATCGTCCAAATCATCACAAGCATCTACTATATCATCCCATGTGATAGTGAAGTCTTCAACCTTTACACCTCCCTCGAGATATTCTTCAGGTCCTGTAATTATAGCTACAAATTTTAGGTCTGCCATATTGTTTGATTTACTTAGCTAATATAGGGAATTTTCTACAAAGAAAAAAATGATTTAGTAAATTCCCACTCTACTTAATAAAGAACCTCCCTTCAATAACTTCTCATCAATACCTTCCTTGTCTAATAAGTTCCAATCCTTCTTAGGAATCTTTCCTTTCAAAGTAGCAACGGTAACATCATAAGGAATACCTTTTCCGATAGACTCTAAAATCAAGAGTGAAGCTTTCTGTCCAATACAATTATCATAAGCAGTCCTAACCCCCATTTCAAACTTGTAAAAATCTGCCTTTCTTTTTTCTGTTGTAGGGACTACTTTCTTGTTCATTAGGAGAGCAACACTAGAGATATGCTTAGTCGTGGTCCTCGAAAATTTACCAAGCTCTCTTATAGTATCACCTTCTATAATAGCAACAATAGTTTCGTAGCTTATAACATTGTTACCCTGAACATAGAGATTGTCCTTTACTTTGAAAATATTCTTATCCATGTCTAATTGGTTTACTTAGCTAATATATAGAATTTTCTACAAAGTAAAAAATGATTTTAAGAAAATCTTCCTAGAAGAGAAGCTCCCTTTAATACAGAATCACCATTCTCGTATCCCGACATTAGCTTTTTTAAATCTCCAGCTTTTATCTGGGATTTGAGCATTCCTAAAGCTTCAAGATAAGAAACATTATTACTTGACATGGTAAAGTGAATTAACTCTAGAGTCTTACCGGATATACCATTATTTCCGTGGTAAGAAAAATTGTGCGCTTCAATGCCATAATAACCTTTTATTAAAGGAGCTCCATCCAAGCTTATTATTTCATTTTTACGACAAATAAATTCCGAAATTCTTTCTGTATCACCAATAGTTTCAAGACTCTTTAACTTGTTACCTGAGCAATCTATTTCAAGACCCCTGTACGATTCCCCTGTAGCCCTTGCCAATCCTTTTAGACTCGTAAGATTATTTTTAGAACATTTATATCCTCCTCGACAAACTATATCTGGTCCTCCCTCCAAACTAGTTAACAAATTACCAGAGCAATTGAAATTATCTACCTTCCTTGGAGCTCCTTCAAGACTTGTGAGCTTGTTATTCGCACAATTGAAAAGACCTTTTACCTCCCTTGGAGCTCCTTCAAGACTTGTGAGGTCATTACCCGAACAATCGAAATCTCCGTTTACATATCCAAATTTAACTCCCTTAAAATCTTTGAGACCTTTTCCTGTATAACTGAAATTACCCCACACATCTACGAGGTCTGTTTCTTGGTCATATTTCCAACCACCTTGTTGAGAAATACCACGCATAAGAAATTTGATAGCTTCGTTCTGTTCTTTACTAAATAGTGCCATAGTTCTTTTTTTTTGTTACATAGCTAATATAGAAAATTCTACCTAAATAAAAAATGATTCATAAATCAAAAATCACTTTGACATATTTTTGCTCAAAATAAGGAATCTCAAACGGATTGTCTTGTCCGCCTACTAATAGATCATAATCATCAATACCAATTTCTTCAATCTCCTTTACACATTTTTTGTACAATTTAAAATCTATCCCTGTAGATTCTAATCTTTCTTTAGATATCTCTAAGGTTTCAATTAAATCCCAAGTAGTCATACTTGATCCTGAGCGATGAAACCAAAAACTCTCAAAATCTCCCGCCGAACTAGTACTTGATCCCTCTTCGGGATTATATTTTTCAAAAATCTTGCCCATGAATTTATCATCAGGAGCAGCAAATGCTTCATATTGTTCACTAGAATTGTCGGGGGAATCAAAATTTAGATATTTCTTCTTGTAGATGTAAAGCTTTATCTTTTCCGATTTTTTCATGTTTGTTTATTTAATTGGTTACAATACAAATATAGAGTAGGATCTTTCTAGAAAAAAAGGATTCCTTAGAATTTTCTAAACATTTCTGGATTTTCCAGCATCCGGGGGTTCCTCAGCAGATAATCCGCGGCTGCTATAAAAATCTCCGCACACAAAAAAGCCTAAGATTTCTCTTAGGCTCCTTTTTGGTTTTTGGTTTCTTACTCCTCTTTCTTACGATCTCTAATCTCTGCTATATCGTCAAGGATGTTGTTTAGACTTCGGTTTGTTTTTGCGATAATCTTAAACTCCATTTGTTTTCTTCTTTTCTCTAAAGTCTTCTTAAAAGAAGTATAAAGTTTACTGTGCTCTCTGTCAGGTAACTGAATATCATATTGGTACTTACCATTGATAATCTTTAATTGTCTTCCCTCAAGAATAATAAAGATGCCTTCAACCTCCACATAAATGGTGTCACTCAAAGGAGCTAATAGTAAATCAGCATCCTTTACAGTTAAGGATCTCTCGAAAATCTTAATCCCTGCTTTCTGTGAATCACTTAAATCCTCCTGGGGTGAAAATCTTTTCTCCAATCCCGAATGTAACCATGAAGTAAATCTTCTCCAGCGAATAATCAGTCTTCTTCTTGATACGCTAGCTTTCGGTTCATTGTTATACATATATTTTAGTTTAATTGGTTACAATTTATTGCTCAAACAATTTATGCTTATGCTTCGGAGCCTTTTTAGTCTTAGGAGTAACAACCTTAGTCTTAAATCTCCCATCGAAAAACCCAGCTTCCTTAGCACGCTCCCTTTCTTGGGACTTGCTATAGTTAAACATTATTTTCTTTAAAGATTTCATAAGTCAAATATAAATAGATTTTTCTATATATAAAAATGATTTCTCAAAAAAGTTTTTAGAAGTTTTAAACCAGCTCGCGGGGGTTCCTCAGGCAACATCCGCGGCTGCAGCTGAAAACCCTTAGCACACAAAAAAGGTCTGGAAATAATCCAGACCCTTCTCTATATATGGAGGTGATAATTTTTACTCCTGATTTACCGCTATGGTATTCTTAATTCTTTCAGCAAATTCATAGTCTTCATCTTCGACTGCTAACTGCTCCATGTAGTTTAAAGCAACCTTAGGGAAATCTTCAAGAACACCTTTTCGATAAACATAGCTGATAGCATCCTTTTCGTAATCCTCAAGCTCTTCGATACTCTCAGCTTCAATCTCAAAAATACGATCGGTGAAATAACATTCATATCCAGTAATGTCTGCGGCCATTTCATAAGCCTCATCAGAACCACCCTCTGGCTGATTGCCTACTGTCATCTCTCCATCCACATATGTGTACTCGCCAACGTTGTGACCAAAATCCTCATCTGCATATCTCACATTAAATTGAGCATCAGGAAACATTCGACTAAGAGCACAGATAACTGGCTCAGGAGTGCTCCAAGCAGTTTCAAATTTGATAACGCCTTCCTCACTCAAATCCTGAGAATATGCGTTCCATTTTGTACCCCAGTTATCTCTCGTCCAGCCATACCAATCACGGTGTCCGTAAACCTTCTCGTTATCTAAAGCTTTCTGAGCCTCTTCCAAATTAGCTAACCCTTTCTCCAACAGATGATTGATTAAATCATCGTAGTTAGCAAAACCCCTACTCCATTTGTATTGCATGATCTTACTGATCTCAGTTTCGTCACCCTCACGATACTGCAAAATTGCAATACCATTACTTGTGGTACTTCCACTAGTGATATCCAATGCCTCGGGACGAGGGAGAATCTTATTGAAATCGATGTGCATTATTTCATCATCTCCAGATTTCCCGCTTATCAAAGATTTAATCTCATCTACTCTCCCTTCAGTAGCTGCAGTAATAGTTAATAAGTTAGTTACGTGATTCGGCATCTTCCTTTATTTAATTGGTTAAGACAAATATATGGAATTTTCTACAAAGAAAAAAATGATTCATTAAATAATTCTAATCCTCATCCTGTATCCAGGGTCTTAAGTGTTTCATCAAGTACTCAAGTAATTCTTCGTCACATTCTGCATCTTCTACCACAATAGATCTGACATCAACCTTATCGTTCCAATCTAATTTATCATAATCCTCCACCGTAATATCAGCAGCACTAAGATCCCCTTTATCATAATAGAACTCGAAAATTGCCTCATTAGATTCGTCATTAGATTCTCTCTCAGCGAAAAATTTTATTGCTGAGCTCATTAGTTTAGATTTATTTGACATATCCTTTTATTTAATTGGTTGATACAAATATATGGAATTTTCTACAAAGGAAAAAATGATTCCTATTCATTTTTTTTATAGATCGTTCAGGATCTCAAATGTGCTGATTTTCCTTGCGCCTACCCCGGTTGCCAGGATTGAAACGATTTCCTTATGTAGGGCTTCGACCGTTTTGAAATTTCTGGCTCCTAAAGGTAATGAACGTTGGAGTTGCATGTTCGATATTGAAAATCCCGTTCCGCTAGATTGCCAACCACCGTAGTATGAATATGATAGAGTGTTATCCTCATTCAATCGGACAGATAAGGTCTTAGCATTTCCCTTTGGACCGTAAGTTGGGTTAAATAGTCGATATACGATCAGTAGTTTTTTCATTGGTTTTTTTTTAATTGGTTAAGACAAATATATGGAATTTTCTACAAATAAAAAAATGATTTCTATTCCCCATCATCAGAAAATTCACCAAATTCTTCGATGACCTCACACCCATACCAATCACCCCAAGCACCACGACCAAAGTCTTCGTCTTCCTTAACACTCAGCAAAGCAACACTCTCTTCACTATCAATAATACTCTCCTCAACAATCTTGCGCTCTCTTTCAAAAGAAGTGCGTGCGTTATCTAACGAGCTACTCATGTAATAACTATCGCCATCCGGGTTTGATCTAATGACTACGTACATAATTTCAGGTTTTTCCAAATCTAATAGATTTTTCTAAAACAAAAAAATGATTCCTGAAAAGATCCCTCGGGGGTTCCACAAAAATCTCAGTTTCGGACAAGAGTCGGACACAAATCGGACAACATTCGCACACAAAAAAACCAGGCTATAAAACCTGGTTTTCTTAACAATCAAAATCTAAATAAATAAACGTAAAATCCTGAGTGGTGAATTTACGTCCGCAAATATACACTAACTTAAAAGAATAAAAAAAATTAAGGATAAATAAAGAGTAAATAAAAACTTAGGACCACCTCAGCGGGGGTTCCTCCAAACTAAAGACTCGCCATGAAGTTAAAAATGTTCGAAAATTTCCAAGAAAATCCAAATGAGTTCAACGACAAAATCGGACGTTCCAACGTGAACGTAGATCTATACGACGAGCCCGCAGAGATAAAATACGGAATGGTACAGGAAGGAAGAGTAACCTGGACAATGTATCTCACACCTAAATCGTGGGGAGTGGAATTCGACGGCGCAGGAATCAAAGAAATGTACTTCGACATAGAAGTAGACGAAGAGGAAACGGAAGACACTAAGATAATCACAATAGAAGTACCCGAAGATTCAATCTCCTCAGAGAAGACCACATACGAACTAGGAAAATTTCCTCTAAGTCTAGAGTCAATTCAGATTAACATGAACCACACAATGGATCCGGAATTCTGGAAAGTAACCCTGTACATCGGTAACAACGACTAAGATCACTCACGCATACGCGCATTCGCAAGGGGTCCTGCCGGTGCCCCCTACAAAAAGAAAGGGCTAGCTCCTAAGAACTAACCCCCTCTCATCTAACAGTATCTAATATTAATTGTGCATCTTAACCTCTGTACCTGTGGAAGTAACAGAGACTGTGATGTTAACGCCATACGACTTAACTAACTTAGCCAAGTCCTCAAGCTCAATAGAGTTAATAGTAGAAGATTGAACAGGAGTGACTGTGACTCTTTCCTCTTCATCCGAACCTTTCTCGATCTCAATAACCTTCTCGATAGTAGAATTTTCTAAGATCGGCTTACGTGGTCTTTTGATTCCATCTGCTGTAGTGAATCTTGTTTTGGGATCTCCAATGAATCCATTATCTAAGAGATGACACTTACGACAGTAGACAGACACTGCAGTGCGTCCAAGTAACTCTACTGTTTCACTCACAGTCATACCTGATAACACTGCATCTCTTAGTAACTCATCTTCTGTACTTGTCCAACGTTTGTTACTACGTGGAGTTAACTCAGATGCTTTGGATGTACGTATCTTACGTCCATTCTTACTCCCTGGGGATTTAACAGATCCATCTGCGAGATAACGTGTACCTCTAGGACGTACTCGACTTCCTAAAGATTTACGGAGTGTCTCAATGTTAATCCCGTGTGAATCAGCAACCTGTCTTAGGGTTTTGCTATTCTGAAGATAGTCTTTGATTGCGGCAGACTTAACCGATTTTCTAATTTGTACTGGCATTTTATTTAGATATTAATTGTTTACAAATCCTCTACAAAGAACATAGCCATAGTGATGCGCTTACCATTAGCTCTAGCTATCTGTCTGGCAGCGCTAGTCATCTCCTTAGCTTTATCCCTTGGTGATACGGGTTCCACCTCAGCACTCTTAGTAGCTGGGATAATTATCTTCCCTTCTTTATTTTTAATCTTAGGCACCTTAGTTCCCTTGGTCACCTTAGTTAATCCCATTTGACTCTTCTGAAAGATCACAGCACCTGGGGTACGTCCAAGCTCTTCTGCGATAGTCTTAATAGTCTTTCCTTCTTTAACCATCGTCTTTAAAGTCTTACGATCGGACTTAGTCCAAGCGGACCCGTTTTTAGATGTAATCATATTCTTCTTTGTAATTGTGTTTTTAAATTAACATTGCAAATGTAGAAACTCTATAGTGTAATAAAAAATGATTTCTGGAAATAACTATCAATTTTAAGAAATCTTTCATATCCGTTATATAAGGTTAATATAAGAAATCTTTTCTGATTATAAAAATCTTTTCTTAACTTTTTATAATCTTTTTGGGGCTTCACAGAGAATCTAAGACCATCCAAGAAAATCTATTCGGGAAAATTCCAAGATAATCCCAGCGGGGGCACCTCAGCCAATCCAAGTTATACCTACATAATCCAAGAAACTCCCAGATCAATTCCAGATATCCGGGGAATTCCCGAGATATCTCGGAGTTCCGTAAACTTCCTTCGGACATTCCCCAAAGATATCCTAGATAATCCAAGAAATCGCCCGCGTAAGCACGCAAGGGGTCCCAGGGAGGGCCCTTCGGGGATACACGTGGAAAGTGGGTTTGATCTTGTACACTTTGGTGGTATTTTCTACAATTACCAGGGATCTCCACAAGGCTCCACTTTTCTCCACTTTTCTCCACTGTTTTCTGGGAAGTTTATAGGATGGGTTAGGATGGGTTCAGAAGATGTGATTTAGACTTGCCTGTGTGTCTCTACTATAGCGTGTCTCTCTCATGTACTCTGTATAGAGAGAGGTGTGTGCTTATGTGAGTTCTCTATGTGGGTACTCTCTAGTAGGATATGCACTTTATTATGTGAATTATTTGTTTTGATTAGTTCTGATAAGGTTTTGTGTTGTGTGTGTGATATGTGAGTGTGTGTGTTCTCTATATAGTGATTGCTCTTCTTCTCTATGTGAATGTGTGTGTTCTCTAGTAGAGTAGTGGTGTTATGTTTATTAAAGAGCGAGGGCGTGTTTGGGGATTTTTCGGTGTTTTGTCCCCCCTCCGAAAGGGTAGATTTTTCTCTGATTTAAGTGAGTGTTTTCTCTGCGTTAAATAGAGAATTTTCTATTCCGCGCTTTATGACTATTTAGGTATAGATTTCGGGGCAAGATGGAAAAAAGTCGAGGCAAGTCTTAAAAACGAGGCAGAATTTGTAATGAAATCGGGGATCCCGGGGAAATCGTGGTCCGGCGGGATAAATAGAGTAAAAAGACTATGGATTTAATTAAAGAATGTGTTGATAATATACTAGGAAAGTTCCCAGATTTAGCTATTTCTTCTGATGATAAGATCATAATATTTAGGAATGATCTATATAAAGAGATTACTGGACATTCGGGATACTATGTTTCTCTGAGTGGTAATGTATTAGGCCCTAGTGGAAATCTTATTAAATTGGATGAACATTATACTGGATATTATAAAGCTCATGTTAGGGATAAGAAATGTTTTGTACACAGATTGGTTATGCTCACTTTTAAATATAAGGATGGATG
>Ga0255102_1000383_pt1 | contig 12309 bp, 6 predicted proteins | sample Law_Cont_RepA_0h_FD_188448 | JGI IMG/M metagenome (GOLD analysis project Ga0255102, IMG submission 188448) | Freshwater microbial communities from St. Lawrence River, New York, United States - Law_Cont_RepA_0h | ecosystem: Environmental > Aquatic > Freshwater > River | place: USA: New York... | reverse complement strand
TTTTGGGTTAGCAGATAATCTAGGCCAATTTATTTTTTCTTGATTTGCTTGTAATAATTCTATAGCATTTGGATTAGCAGATAATTCCTTCCAATCTATTTTACCACGATTTGCTTTTAATAATTCTATAGCAACTGGATTTGCCGATAAAACTTTCCAACTTATTTTTTTAGAATCAGGTAAATCATCTAACTGATCCTTGTTTAAATTATTTTCTAATCTTATTTTTTCTCTAATAAGTTCAATTACTTTTGAGCTTGGATTTTCTGATAAATGTTCCCAATCTATTTTTTTAGGATTCTCTTTTAACATATCAATAGCTTCTGGATTTGGATTTTTTGATAAATAATTCCAGTCTATTTTACCGCGTTTTGCTTTTAATAATTCTATAGCATTCGGATTCATTGATAAATACGGCCAATGGATGTTTTCAGATTTAGATTTTAATAATTCAATAGCATTAGGATTGGCTGATAACCAAACCCAATCTATTTTTTTTGGATTTTCTTTTAACATATCAATCGCATTAGGATTTCTCGATAAAGTACTCCAATTCATTTTATACATTGTTCTCCAATCACTTGATATCCAATCTTTCAATACATAAGTAGTTGAAAATAAGCTTCTATACTGTTCTACTATTTGTGTTCTCAACTCTTCGGGTAATTTATTAAGAGTCATTTTAGACCTCATTTTGTTTTTGATAGATTTAGGAGAAGAACCAAGATTCTTCTTGAAGACATTGATATACTTGCAGAACTTTTTAAGTTGTTTCTCGTCGCACTCCAAAACTTTTGACATCATTTTAGTAATCGTCTTATTACCACACATTAATTCATAATCGTCTATCGTGAGTTTAAATAATTTAACTTTTAATCTATTTTGCATATTTGCAATTACCTGTGTATTCATTTCAGAACTACTTGAGCTTACGCGAGCCGTATGAGTTTGAAGCGCTTGACGAGTTTTAAGACTTTTAGGATCAACCCTTAATATTTTGGATAATATCTCGCTTTTTTTCTCAGCGACTTCCTTTAATCTTGTAGACATTGATAGAGCTTATCTAATAAATATCACAGAAAAAGAATATTTTTAATCATAGTTTATACAACGGTTTCCACAAATATTGAAGGGGGGGTTTGATGACAGCTCTTTCCAAATTATTTATCAGGATTTTCTTGTAATAATTCTATCACAGCTGGATTCCTCGATAATTGTTCCAAATCTATTTTTTAGTATATAATATCGCTTTTATCAAATACCTCCTTTAATCATGTAGGCAATATTGATAGCATATATCTATTTACTATAACATTCTAAAAAATTATTGGAATTGTGAACTATTTGTCTTATCATTCAAGTAGTAAGTTTAGAGACTTTATTTTAGCTCTTTATAATTCTAAAGAATTTCTAACTTCTTCTAAATCATATTGTCTTGAAATAGGTATTCCTTTTGCTCCGTGCAATAATATTGCTTTTTTTGTTAATAATAAAACATTACTAAGTTCTTTATTTTGAGTAAATTTACATATCAATATTTCCTTCATTATATTATGCTTAATTTTATTCCATATTTTTATGCTTTCATCATCAAGAATTACTAATTTTCTATTTTTTCTAGCAATATTACCATCCTTTGTAGTTCCAATAATATTGCCTGATTCTATACAAAAGAAATAAGCTTTAGCAGAGTCTACTAATTCTATTTTTTTAGCCTGAAAAGCGTGTTCAGCAGTATAATAAGTATTACCATTATAATTAAATTCTGCTACATAAAAATTACTGAGCATTTTTCTCCAATCTTTAATTTTATTCAATTCATCATATTCATTATAATTAGATACAAATTCATTTACTCCTTTTCCCGCTTGTTTATTTGCTGATTTACTATAATAAAATAGCTTATCTTCTACCATTCTTTATAAAATATTTAGTATAAATAAATCATTTTTTCTATTTTTTTATTAAATTCAGAAAATCACAGATTAAAAGATATAATTATTGATTTCTTGAGCGTAATGCTTGAATCTATTTATGAATTCTTGTTTAGTTAATAGCGTCGTGTCATAATTTGATTTTCTAAGCCAATTATTAATACTTCTAATTCTATTAAAGTGTATCTGTGGTTTTAAATATGTATATCTATTAGTAGTTCCTTCTATCGGCACATTATAAGGAGGTAAATAGTTGTATAATAAACGCCCTTCATTGAATAGTTTGTATATATTAACTAACATAGTATATGAATTTAAATCAGCTGAACCTGTTGCGAAAGTCCCAGTTGCTTCAATATCATCAGGTATATAGCATATTACATGTACTACTTTCTCTACACCAGCTATCATACGAGATAGATACATCTCATTAAAACGCAAAGATGGTATTCCGTTAAATGATGCATCCGCTCCAAGAACGTGCAAATTAACTTCGTGTGTCACATAGTTTACTTTTAATTTTGTATCATTTCTATGTTTTATAAATACAGGCACTTCTATCTTCGGGTTTATTATTCTCATTACTTTCATAAGCTCTTCTATGTTTTCTGGCGTATATTTCGCCTTTGTCACAGGATTTATAAAAGGCTCTTTTGCGTTTATACATTTTATTAGATAATTATAGAGTTTAGGGGCATATATACATTCCGTTCTATATTTCTTTTTGTCAGGCGTATATACTTTCAATCGCGCCATAAGCTGTAGTTTAGAAAGCGGGTAATTCTCATCATTCAATTCTTCATTTGTCAATATATCTATGCTCTCGCTACATTTATCTGCGAGGTCCGAGTAATCATAGAGGACATTATTAGTAATCTCTTCTTTTGTCATAGCAAGCAATTCGTTACTATCTATAAATCGCTTCTTAGAACTGGAAGGAGAATCGCCTACATGATACATCAATTCTTTGTAAGACATATTTTTAATTCTATTATATTCATCTATGATTGGCTGTGCCTTAGCATATTCTTCGCGAAACTTAACAACAATTTCGTCTTTTATATGCATAGGGTCTATCTGTCTGCCTATAGTATGTACTGCGCCCCACGGAAGAGTTATTGTAGGTTTTTCAGGAGGCTTAGGAGAACTACCTCGCTTATTTATATCATATGATTCTCGAACCTCTTTATATTTTTCCCATAACTCATCATACGCATCTTTCTTTATTTTAAATGCGGCGTATTCAGCATCATTTAAATATTTAAGATTCTCTTTGGGTTTAAAGGTTGTTAAATCAATTAATTTAGAATATATGGGTTTTCTTATTTCGGCCAAATCTTTTTCATAAACTTCAAAATATTCATCGAGCGGGTCATTTATAGGTATAAGTTTTTTATCTTCTACATTTTCTACAATACCCGAAGCGGGATTAAAGCAGTCGTCTATATCTTTAATAAGCGCCTTGTAATCATTATATAATTTCAATGCTTGTGAAATCCAATTTGGAGGCTGTGGTTTTTTAAGTACATTTATAAAATATTTAATGGGCGTTTCGCCATTTGCCATTTTATTAGTTTCTAAAAACTTTAGAAACCAATAGCCTTTGACGGTCCATCCGACTTCTTCTTGTATGGCATTCACTCGTTGGGGATATTCATATCTATACATATAATCTTTCTCCAAAAAAGTGTTTGCCAAATCACTTCTAAAATCATCAATTAAATCTTTAATTAAATGCATATTTGACCTGCTATGTTTGTCCCAAATAGGCGTACTGTTAAAACGGTTTCTCAATAGCTCCATTTCTGTCTCAAGAACAGTAGTTGTATCAACAGTATCTTCTAGTTTTTCTGTTAGTAATTCGCATATTGCCAAAATATTTTCTTTACCTTGATATATTCTCTTATAAAGGTGCGGGTAATAATTTTTGACACACGTATAATAAACTAAATCGATGTCTCCAAATAATAAATGATTTTTAGGAAAAAGACTTCGCATTACTGTATAATCATTATCCAAAGTAGCAATAATACCGCTATTTTTCATAATTTTATAAGCCTTTTCATATATATTGTAATATTCGTTGCTCATCGCAGGCATCGGTGTACCCTTGATAGGGTGTATTTCAGGGTCTTTAAACCACCTTTCAACATCTTGAACTGTTTTAAATCTCAAAGCTACTTTTGAACTTCTCGCAGGCCCTGATGCCGCGCCTGCCTCCAGACCATCTAGTAACTCGTCTGATGTTATAAAGGCACTATCGGGAACGCCAGTAAAATCATAATCGGCAAACTTATCGGGATTATTTTTAATCCATTGTAAAATCAAATTATAAGTACCGTCTTCTGTTGCTGTAAGAATCTGTATTTTAGAATTATTTAATAACCCAGGAATCTTGCCGTCATCAGATTTATATACCTTTAATTCATCTAACCAAGAAATAATCTTGTCCTTATCTTTATTATATAATTTATCCAAAGATTTATATAAATCCTTTTCCTTCTTTGAAACAGACGCCATTCTATATTATTATAATATTAAAAAATATACGAGAAAAAAGAGATTAAAAGGTATAATTATTGACTTCTTGGGCGTAATGTTTAAATCTGTTTATTAACTCTTCTTTTGTAATTAAAGTTTTATCGCTATCAGAAACATGAAGCCAATTATTTAAACTTAGAATTCTGTTAAAGTGTATTTGAGGTTTTATGTATGTATATTGATTAGTTGTTCCCGGTCTTCTTATGTTATACGGTGGTAAATAATTGTGTAATAAACGCCCTTCGTTGAATAGCTTATATATATTAACTATCATAGTGTTTGATGTTAAATCCGTCGAACCCGTAGCAAAAGTACCCGAAACTTCAATATCAGCAGGCATATGACATATTTCATATGCAATATAATTCGAACCGGCTATCGTACGAGATAGATATATGCGATTAAAGTTTAATATTCTTGTACTTCCATAAGATGAGTTAGTACCATAATCACTAATATTTACAGCAACAGTATTATATTTTAACTCCAATTTTGTATCATTTGAGTGTTTCATAAATACTGGTATTTCTATCTTCGGGTTTATTATTCTCATTACTTTCATAAGCTCTTCTATATTTTCTTGCGTATATTTTGCCTTTGTCACAGGATTTATAAAAGGCTCGTTTGAGTTTATACATTGTATTAGATAATTATAGAGTTTAGGTGCATATATACATTCCGTTCTGTAATTCTTCTTATTCCGAGTATATACTTTCATTCTCGCCATAAGCTGTAGTTTAGAAAGCGGGTAATTCTCATCATCCAATTCTTCATTCGTCAATATATCTATGCTCTCACTACATTTATCGGCTAGTCCCGTGTGGTCATAAAGAACATTATTTGCGATATCTTCTCTTGTCATAGATAGTAATTCATTCCCTTCTCTCAATCGCTTTTCAGAGCTCGATGAAGACTCTCCAATATGTTTTTTCAATGCTTTATAAGACATATTCTTAACTCTGTTATATTCATCTATGATTGGTTGAGCCTTAGCATATTCTTCTCGAAACTTAACTACGACATCGTCTCTTATATGTATGGGGTCTATCTGTTTTCCTATGGTATGCTCTGTTCCCCATGGAAGAGTTATTGTGGGTTTTTCAGGAGGCTTTGGAGAACTTCCTTGTTTCGTAGTTTCGTATAAGGTTTGTCTATCGCTATATCTTTTCCAAGCTCTATCATATCTATCTCTCTCTTTTTTAAATTCGGCATATTGCGCATTATTTAAATACTTTACATTTTCCTTAGGTTTAAATGTAGTTAAATCAATCAATTGCGAATATACAGGTTTTTTAATTTCTGCTAATTGTTTTTCATAGACTTCAAAATATTTGTCAAGCGGGTCATCAATAGGTGTAAGTTTTTTATATCCAAAGTTTTCTATAATGCCTGAATCGGGATTAAAACAATCATCTATATCGTCAATAACCGCCTTGTAATTATTGTATATATCTAATGGCGTCGTCCATTCATTATCTGAATCAAATTCATCATTATTTTCTATTAAATATTCCAGTACTGTTTCACCAGTAGCCATTTTATTGTATTCTAAAAAGTTTATAAACCAATAGGCTTTTAAATTGATAAGCTTTATCTGATTAATTATATCAGGATAATCGTATGTAGATATATAATCTGTATCAAGAAAAGAGTTAACAATATCATTCTTATAAGCATCAATTAATTCATATATTGTTTCCATATTTGATTGTGCGTGTCTGCCATATCTATCACTAAAACGGTTCCTTAATATTTCTATCTCTGTATCTAGAACGGTATCTTCATTATCAAAAAACTCCATTTTTTCAGTAAGTAATTCGTATAATATAGATCCGGATGAGTTATTATACTTACATATATTAAAGTAGGTCGGCGGGTCGTTCTTTTCTATGCAGGTATAATACATTAAATCTATGTCTCCAAACAATAAATGATTTTTAGGAAAAAGCCCTGTTATATCTTTTTGTGAAAATGTGCCATTCTTTTTCATAATTTTATAGGCTTTTACATATATATCATAATATGCTCTGCTCATCGCGGGCATCTCTTTACCATTAAGAGGATGTATTTCTGGGTCTTTGCACCATCTTTTAATATCTTCAACGGTTTCAAATGTTTTATTTTTTACTTCAACAAGTTCAAATATATTTGGGTTTTCTTCAATTAAAATTTTCCAAACTATATTGTCAGAATATTTTTCCAATAATTCAATAGCACCAGGATTTGCTGATAACTCGATCCAATTTATTTTGGCAAGGTTTTTTTCTAATAATTCAATAGCAGCAGGATTCGGGTTTAAAGATAAACCATTCCAATCAATATTGTCAGGATATTTTTTCAATAATTCTACTGCATTTTTATTTTCTGATAAATGTTTCCATAGTATATTTTTAGGATTTTCTTCTAAGATTTCAATAGCAGCAGGATTTAAAGATAATACATCCCAATCTATATATCTCTCTTTAAATACATTAATCAGTTTGCGACCAGTCATTTTATTTTCTTCTTCAACCTTATTTTTTAATAATTCAATCGCTTCTGGATTTGGATTTTTTGATAAATATCGCCAATTTATTTTTTTAGGATTTGCTTTTATTATTTCAATCGCACCAGCGTTTAAACATAATTGATTCCAGTCTATTTTATCTTCATCTTTTAATTTTTCTAATTGACTTTCTTTCATTTTACTTTCTTTTTCAACTTTTTCTTTTAATAATTCAATCGCTTCAAGATTAGTATTCTCAGATAATCTATCCCATTTTATATTGCGACGATATTGCTTTAATAATTCAACAGTACCCGGATTTGCTGATAAGTTTTTCCAATCCAATTTTCTATAATCTGCTATCCGCGATAAATCAAATCGTTCCATTTCATTTTCTTTTATGGCTTTTTCTCTCAATAATTCAATTGCGTTTGGATTTGCTGATAAATCATTCCATTTTATCAGGTCGCGGTAATCTTTTAAATAATCAACAGCATTAGGATTTTTTGATATATTATAATTTTTTAAAATATTCATAGGTATCCAACTTCTTAATTGATATTTACGAATAACATTAGAGTTATCCAGTGATACAAAGGTACTGTCTGGAACGCCTGTAAAATCATAATCCGTAAACTTATCGCGATTATCTTTAATCCATTGTAATATTAAATTATATACTTCGCCATCTATTTTGATTTTTGTTAGAGATTTCATAAATAACCCAGGTATTTTTCCATCCTTCTGATTTTCGGGTTTTTTTATTTCATCCAACCATTTAATAATTTTATTATTATCTTGTAAGTATATTTCTTCTAAAGATTTATTAATTTTTTCTTCGCTTAATGAAGTCATATACAAATATATTATAATTGTATTCTAATATATAGATATATTAGAATATAATACGCTTATCTTACAATCAGATAATATGTAAATAAAAAAATAATTTATAGTTCGCCAAGAGATTAGTATATATAGTTATTGACTTCTTGGGCGTAATGTTTAAACATATTGACAAAGTCGGTTTTTGTCATAGTAGACCCATCATTTAACCAATCTTTTGAAAGCTTGTATCTATTAAAGTGAATTGCTGGCTTAATATATCTATATTCTCCCGGGCGCCCTGTTAATGGTATGCGATACGGAGGTAAATAATTATATAGCAATCGGCCTTCATTAAATAGCTTGTATATATTAACTATCATTGTATATGAATTTAAGTCTGCTGAGCCCGTTGCGAACTCTCCATCGGCTTCTATATCCGCCGGGAAAGTACATATATTATATACACTATACTCTATACCACCTATGACACGAGATAGGTACATCTTATAATACCTGATTGTATTTGTCGCACCAAATGATGCATCCAGATTTTGATATGTCTTAGTTAATTCTTTGTATTCAACTTTTAACTTAGTATCATTCATATGTTTTACAAATACTGGAACCTCCAAAGAAGGGTCTATTATTCTCATTACTTTCATAAGCTCTTCTATGTTTTCCTGAGTATATTTAGCTTTTGTCACGGGATTTATAAAAGGCTCTTTGGCATTTATACATTTTATTAGATAATTATAGAGTTTAGGGGCATATATACATTCCGTTCTGTATCGCTGTCTATCTGGTGTATATACTTTCATTCGCACCATAAGCTGTAGTTTAGAAAGCGGATAATTCTCGTCGTCCAATTCTTCATTCGTCAATATATCTATGCTCTCGCTGCATTTATCTGCGAGACCCGAATAGTCATATAAAACATCGTTGGTAATCTGTTCCTTAGTCATCGCGAGTAATTCGTTATCTCTTATGAGCTGTTTTACGGAACTTGAAGGCGAGTTTGCGGTTACGCGCTTTTTTAATTCAAGATAGGACATGTTTTTAATCGTGTTATATTCTTGAATTATTGGCAAGGCCTTTTTATAATCGCGCTTAAAGCTTTTTATAACTTCGTCTTTAATATGTAGCGGGTCCAATTCTCTTCCGATTGTATGATTTTTACCATTAGGTAATACTACAACAGGCTTCGTGGGCGGTTTTGGACTACTCCCGTTTTTTCCAGTCTTTTCATATAGCTCTTGTTTAACCTCAAATATTTTTCTATCTATATCATATGCATCTTTAACCTTTTTAAAGTCGGCATATTGCGCGTTGTTTAAAAAGAATGGATTTACCTTCGGTTTAAAAGTTGTCAAATCAATCAATTTGGAATATTTTGGATTCCTAATTTTTTCGAGCTTCTTCTCAAACTCTTCAAAATAAGCATCTAATGGGTCATTTATAGGCAGATACTGTTTATTCTCTGAGTTTTCTATTATACCTGTTGTGGGATTAAAGCAATCATCAATATCTTTATAAACTCGCTTATAACTGTTATAAATATTCAAGGCATCTTCCATCCAATTATTAATCGAAGACCTATATTCTTTCTGTAAATATTCAATAATTACCTCGCCGTTACTGAATCTGTTATTTTTCAATAATTGTATAAACCAGTAGGTCTCTTTATCCGAAGCATTATGCATAGAATATTCTTCTAAATCTTGCATTCTATTTGGATACGAAAAAACACCGACATAATGCTTAGTAAAAAAAGATGTCAGTAACATTTTATTATATTTCTCAAAAGCATTTTTCATATAATCCCCTCTAAAACAGCTTTTTATCAACGCCAACTCTTGTTCTAATATAGTAGGTTTGTCTATAATCGACGCGATATGTTCTGCGAATAACTCGCCGGCGTAAAGCTCTCGTTTATTATTTTCATAAATTTTTATAAAAACTTTAGTCTTTTTCCTAATATTCATATAATAAAGCAAATCCATATCACCGAATAAGAGATGATTTTTCGGCAATTTATCTTGGAAATCTGCGATATTTATTTTGTTCTTTTTTAATATTTTATAAGCTTCATGATATATTTTTAGATATTCACTGCTATTGGGAGGCATAGGCGTCCCGTTAAAAGGATGTACCTCGGGATTACTGCACCATTTTTCAATATCCTCAATTGTTTTTAATTTTGTCTGTTTAGTAGCACGCGATGCTCTTAGTAAGGTTGTAGGCTTATCTAAAAACAAAAAGTCCTTATTAGGAATGCCTGTAAAATCGTAGTTTGTAAACTTATCCATATTTTTTTTAATCCATAGTAAAATTAAATTATAGACGCCGTCTTTATTTGCTGTATTAATCTGTATTTTTGAGCTATTCAACAGCCCGGGAATCTTTCCATCAGTACTGTTGTAAGTTTTTAGCATATCTAACCAAGAAATAATTTTTTCCCCATTATTTACTTGATATAAAGCATCTAATGAATTGTTAATTTCTTGCCCTTTTTTTGAAACAGACGCCATTCTATTTTATCATAACATTAAATATTAGTATTTCTATTCATTATACATAATAATGTAATAAAGGCTAAAAAAAATATTAAGTTCTTGACATAACTCTACGAGATTTAGGCATGGATTTAGGCATGGATTTAGGAGTTTTTGGTGTGGATTTTGAAGTTTTAGGTAAGGATTTAGACACGGATTTTGAAGCAGATTTGCGGGTAGGTCTAGGCTTTATTCTTACTATGTTTAATATGCCTCTCTTTTCATCGTCATAATATTCTAATCGCGAAGAAAAATCAGTATTTAGGTCTTCGCTATTACTAGGTTTAGGCAATACAAATCTTTTGCCTTTGCTTTTACTCATTTATTCTATTATAATAGAATATATTATTTGATGATATAATATATATAAAAAAGAAAAATAACACATATCTCCATATGTCATTTCCTTTACTATCTTTTAACTATCCTTTTACAATTACCTTTTTACAGAGCTCGCATAGCTTACAGAATCAGAAAGCATTTACATTTGTTCGTTATTGAATTTCTTCCAGTCCGCATTGACAGTGCGGCGATTCTTGAAAGCATAGCGCGAATCCCTCTCGCGATTCATGCGATTCTTGTCATTCTTGAGCTTTTCAATCTCGTCGTGAAAGAGATTATACTTACCCGAGTTCTTCCAATTCTTCATCTTGTTGTCGTTTTTGCCTCTGACCTCTACATCATACTTTTCAAGGTTGATGGCGTCGGTTTCCTGGCAGTTGATGGCGAAATAAGCGTTCATTGTGCTTCTTTGGTATATATTTATTACTATACATAACTATCAATTTTTATTTATTTTATAGTAAATCGGAACATTTTTTGCCACCACGAAGACGCAAAACCAAATGTAATGTTGACTCCTTCTGAATATTATAATCAGCTAGTGTTCTTCCGTCTTCTAATTGTTTGCCTGCAAAGATTAATCGCTGTTGGTCAGGAGGAATACCCTCTTTATCTTGAATTTTACTCTTAATCATATCAATAGTATCAGAAGATTCTACCTCCAATGTAATAGTTTTACCCGTCAGAGTTTTCACAAATATCTGCATGCCTTATTATATATTATATCAATATATATTTATATCAATTTATTATAAAAGAATCTCTATAATTATTAAGTTATCTTTGGTTTTGACTTAGGCTTTGGTATTGGCTTAGGCTTTGGTATTGGCTTAGGCTTTGGCAATATCTCTTTATCTTTTTGTGTTTTGCTAGATGCTTTTGTTATCTTTGGTATTGGCATAGGCTTTGGCAATATCTCTTTATCTTTTTGTGTTTTGCTAGATGCTTTTGTTATCTTTGGTATTGGCTTAGGCTTTGGCAATATCTCGTTATCTTTTTGTGTTTTGCTAGATGCTTTTGTTATCTTTGGTATTGGCTTAGGCTTTGGCAATATCTCTTTATCTTTTTGTGTTTTGCTAGATGCTTTTGTTATCTTTGGTATTGGCTTAGGCTTTGGCAATATCTCTTTATCTTTTTGTGTTTTGCTAGATGCTTTTGTTATCTTTGGTATTGGCTTTGGTGATATTGCACTATTATTTATAAAACCTTTGTTTGGATGATTTTTTGTATATCTATATGGCTGATATAACATCCCTCCTCCCGATACTTTTTCAATTTTTCTTTTTTTTTCTAGTCGACGACGTCTTTGTCTTTGTTCTTCTGCTATTCGTTCTTGTTCCGCTATTCGTTCTTGTTCTGCTATTCGTTCTTGTTCTGCTATTCGTTCTTGTTCTGCTATTCGTTCTTGTTCTGCTATTCGTTCTTGTTCTGCTATTCGTTCTTGTTGTGCTATTCGTTCTTGTTGTGCTTTTCGTTCTTGTTCTCGAAGAAGTCTTTGTTCTTCTGCTTTTCGTTCTTGTTCTGCTTTTCGAATAGCCTCCTTTCTTTTACGTTCTTCTTCGCGTAGAAGCGCGTCCTCCTCTTCGAGTATTTTTTCGTAATAGTCATTATCTATAAAATTTAAAAT
>Ga0255102_1000380_pt1 | contig 12338 bp, 15 predicted proteins | sample Law_Cont_RepA_0h_FD_188448 | JGI IMG/M metagenome (GOLD analysis project Ga0255102, IMG submission 188448) | Freshwater microbial communities from St. Lawrence River, New York, United States - Law_Cont_RepA_0h | ecosystem: Environmental > Aquatic > Freshwater > River | place: USA: New York... | reverse complement strand
ATCCAATTAAACCTAAAAGTGTTAATGAAAATAAGCCACCAGATGTAACTACACCCCTAAATACTTTGTCAGTAAATCTTGGCTGGGTGGTTATTACTCTAGGTATTGGCGCACTCTTTGCCTGCGGAAGAGTGGTTGTCATAGAGGAATAATGCTGTGCTGTGAGTTTATTTATGAGGACACAGGGTTAAAACAAGGTGAACGAGAGGTGAAATCACGCGGGTGAATGACCCAATAGGCTTATCCCATATGAGCGCAGATCTTCCAAACATAATCTGGGTCGATTGTGAGATGACCGGGCTAGATATTCAAAATGATGCCCTAGTTGAGATTGCAGTCCTAGTAACTGATGCCCAACTAAATGTATTAGGCACCGGAGTTGATCTAGTAATTAAGTGTGAACCGGAGAAATTAGCTAACATGCAACAGGTTGTAATAGATATGCATACAAGCTCTGGACTTATTAAAGAGATCCCAAATGGGACAACTTTAGATAAAGCAGATGAGGCGATCATCGCCTATCTAAAAAAATACGCACCTGTCGAAGGTAAATCACCACTGGCTGGTAACTCTGTCTATGTTGATCGAGCCTTTATCGCTAGAGATCTACCCCTATTAAATAAGTATCTGCATTATCGAACTATTGATGTCTCAACCATTAAAGAGTTAGCAAGAAGGTGGCACCCTAAAACCTACTTCTCAGCCCCTGCTAAAGATGGAAATCATCGAGCACTCGGTGATATCCGAGACTCAATTGCAGAGCTTGATTACTACCGCAGCGCAATATTTCTTCCCTAACCAGGCAGTAATTAATAGGTAATTAATAGGTATAAAGAAGTACTTGGTATTTGCCGTATCATTGCCTTTGCAAAACATGGTGGGCGTAGCTCAGCTGGTAGAGCACCCGGTTGTGGTCCGGGATGTCGCGGGTTCGAGCCCCGTCGCTCACCCCACTAATTTGGCAAAGAGTTAGCAATTAATTACACATAGGAGAAAGTAATGAAGCCGATGATCTTTGATGTTGTAATTGAGATTCCAGCAGGCTCTCGTAATAAGTATGAGATCGATCATGAGACTGGTCAAATTAGATTAGATCGAATGCTATTCACATCAACTCGTTATCCATATGACTACGGCTTTGTTGAAAATACTTTATCTCAAGATGGTGATCCACTAGATGCCCTAGTAATGCTGGATGAGCCAACATTTCCAGGTTGTGTGGTCTCAGTACGCGCAATTGGCATGCTACGAATGAGTGATGAAGCAGGCGGGGATGATAAATTACTTTGCGTTGCAGCAGGTGATATCAGAAAAGATTATTTAACTAATATCTCAGATCTACCAAGCTTTGAGCTTGAAGAAATAAAACACTTCTTTCAGGTCTATAAATCACTAGAACCAAACAAAGTGGTCCACGGTGGTGATTGGGTAGATCAAAAGGCAGCAGAGGATGAAATAAACGCCTCCTATAAGCGTTATAAAAAGTAGTAATAAATAGGAAAACCTAACTGCGAATTTACCTTTAGTAAATCGCTGATAGGGTCGGGCAGTAATAAAAAGCCGGGTTGTTAGCTCAGTTGGTAGAGCAGGTGACTCTTAATCACCGGGTCGGGGGTTCGAATCCCTCACAACCCACTTAGATTTAGGCTCCAGGTGCGGGGAATCCGCAAATATCTGAGGAAAAAGCACCTATCTGTTAGCAGTAAGTTAGCAATAGGAAAGCAAACACTTTAGATATTTAAGGGCAAGAACCAATTTACGATTTGCAGTTCAGATTTTGTTGTAATAAATTTTGGCCATCAACGTTTTTAGTGGTCAAAGTGGCTGCTAATCGTAAAACCCAGCGCTAGTTCATATAGGAACTAGAAGTAGGAAGATTGAATTCCTACACGCACTTGCCTTAGTGCTAGGTCATAGAGGACCTAGGGCGTTGTCATCAAAATACATTTAAGGAGTATTTTCGTGACGACTGAAAACAACAGCACCCGTGTATCCCGCCGTAGTAGAGCCAATGGCGAAGGATCTGTATATGAAATAAGAAATCGCAATCGCTGGGGAGCATCAATAAAGAACTTCCTCGGTGTGCGTATAAGTAAGTCATTTGCAACTAAAGATGAAGCTCACGCATGGTTGCTTGAGCAGAAAAAAGCGCGCTCGCAGGGACTGTACACGAGTAATGAAAACCCTAAATTAACTGTGGGTGAGTATCTACTAAATTGGGTAGAACATAATAAAAACCACAAGAAACCAGCAACTACACGCAATTACTCTGAGCGAATCAGAAATCAAATAAATCCTAGGATTGGACACCTAAAAGCTTCATCCTTGTCGCCAATTGCAATCGAAGATCTAATATCCCAACTCATCTCTCAGGGGTATGCACCCGGAACGGTACTGGGCACTTATCGAACAATTTCCGCCGCTTACAGTGATGGTGTTCGCCTAGGCATACTCCCCCAAAACCCAACCACCAAGGTGAAATTGCCAAGACTTACATCAACGCCAATGAAACAGATTAACCGTGAAGATACCGCAAAAATATATCTGTGTGCGATGGAAAACCCATACATGCATGCACGAGTAGAACTTGGAATGGTCTGCGGATTAAGACCTGGCGAAGTGGCCGGGCTTAGATGGTCAGATATTGACTGGGCAGAACGAACTTTAACTATTGGACATCAGGTCCAGAGAGTTGAAGGTAAGGGATTAGTTTTTCAATCAGTCAAACAAGGCAAGCAAAGGTCTATTGCACTAACAGACGTCCAAATAGAAATCCTGAAGAAACACCTTGAATATCAGAACCTTTACAGACCAACGTTTAGCAGAGATGAAGATTTGATATTCCCAAACACTTGTGGCGGCAAACTTGATGATCGCCGTGACTCTCACATGTGGAAGCAACTTCTCACTAAATCAGGAGTTAAGCACTACCAGCGATATCAAATGCGTAAAACTGCATTCTCTAATCTTTACGCGGAACTTGGTGATATCCGAAAACTTCTGGACTATTCCGGGCACAGCCAGGTATCGACTGTGATGAAGAGTTACGTATTCGCTACAGAAGATTCTGCGAACGAGATTCGTAGATCAATCGACGCTTGCCGCCCTAAGCAAATTACCTCTGACATTGAAACTAATGGTGCCGCCAATGACTAGTTTAATTGATGTAATAAAAGCAGGGTGGGATGAATGTACTGAGAATGACAGCCAAGAACTAAGTATTGAAGAAATATATGGCTATCCAGAGAATGAACTAACTGGAGAGCGCATGTTCCTTTTAGAGCATGCAGATATGTGGCCAGAATTCTTAAACCCGCTTGATGTAGACACTTCGCAAATAGTTCCTACATATCTATCGGACAATTTGGGAGCACCAATCTTTGCCAATGGGCTGATCCATTGGTTATACGGTCCCTCAGAAACTGGAAAGAGTTTTATCGCCCTAACTGCCTGCTTACAGAACGCGGGCATTTATCTGAGTTTAGAGATGGGTGCCAGGCAAATGGGAAACCGTGTGAGAAAAATGGGTTTCCATTACCTAGATTCTGGTCGATTTCTATTCGCAGAAAGTATTGCAGATTTAAAGCAACTACTAGTCGGAATACGTGTAATGCCAGCAACTGTTGTAGTCATTGATTCTTTCGGAGAACTTGCATTAATGTACGGCGCAGATACAAATAATGACCAAGAAGTAGGAAAAATAATTAAGGAGTCGCTAAAGCCACTGGCAGCCGCTGGTCATTGTGTAATAGTGGTCGATCACATAGCAAAGAACCCGGGAAATACTGAATATCCGTTGGGAACTCAAAACAAGAAATCCCAAAGTGATATCTGTATGTATATAAACAGAGATGCAACTTCAGGCATGCTGGAGCTTGTAATCACGAAGGACAGGTACTACATATATGAAGGAAGGTTCACTACGGTAGATCGAAAGTATGGAAGTGTTGAGATTACAGATAATCCGACCCGCGCAAAGATTCACCGATTTGGTCATGAGGATTACATGCCTATATCCCAATCTTCTCCAGTTGATAGACAGGTACAGGATGCAATCATGAAAGCTTTGAAGGAATATGGCGCCCTCCCTAAAAGCCACCTTAAATACAAGATCGCGGGTAGCGATAAGAAGATTGATAGGGCCCTAGAACAACTAATGGTGGGTGGTTGGCTAACAATTACTAAGGGTAAAAATGCGGAGGGTTATACCTGTCGGATTGTGGCCCTAACAGATAAGCCCTGGACTCCCGCGCCGCGGTTACATGGAATCTGAATACCTATAGATATTAGGCAGGACGCTTTGGATGAACAAAAAGCCCCAACGCTGATCTACTACTCCTCTACTAACGCCCTTAGGGGCGTAGTAGGTGTATCCAATCGCGTGGAATCCAAAGTGGGGTTTACCCTGTATAGATTTTATCTAGGTGGCAATATTGAATGATGATAAACAATCTAATGTCAGTACAGACTTCCTATACGCCCGTCCAGGTAGCCAAGATGTTGGGTGTAAAGCCCACAACCGTGTATGCATGGCTCTCTAGGAAAGAGATGCGTGCGAACAAAGTTGGACATAATCGATACATATCTCACCAGCAAATAGTGGACTTCTTTAATCAGAGAAAAACTGGCGAATATGTAGACATGACTTATGCCAATGGACCAGTCCGTAGTTAATACATAAGAAGACCTTGCAAGGTTTAAAAAACCCCATGGCAGGCACAGAACTTAAGTTAATACTTTAAGAAGTAGCCTAGAAGTACCCCGGGGGTTAACTAAGGTCGATTTATGGTCATGACCAAGGCTTTTGCCCAGGCGTTCAACGAAATGCTGGACAGTAGCCGAATTTAGCGAACCCTTCATGGTGTTCATTAGAAGAGTCGCCCTATAAGCCGGACACATTCCATTTACGCTTGAAAACATGGCCTTGCCCTCACTTTTGCCCTCACGCAACTACAAATCAAAGCAAAGTGAATCAAGCAGCGCTAGTTGCTAAGTAACTCCGACAGCAATACTTCGACACGCCCCTTAATATCATCACGGACTTTGCGAACAAAGTTGATGTCTTGACCTGCTGGATCTTCTAATACCCAGTCCTCATAGCGCTTACCTGGAAATACTGGACACACATCGCCACAACCCATTGTGATTACAGCATCGGATTCCTGCACAGCCTCGGTGGTTAAAACCTTTGGTTGCTGGTTGGCAATATCAATTCCTACCTCTGCCATTGCTTCAATGGCAACAGGGTTAATAGTGTCTTTCGGAGCAGAGCCAGCAGAGAGGACTTCGATTCGATCTCCACCAATCTCTCGCATGAACCCTGCAGCCATTTGGGAACGGCCAGCGTTATGCACACAGACAAATAGGACTGTTGGTTTTGCGTTAGCCAATTAAAGAACTTTCATTTCTTTTAGGAGGTTAGAGATTCGCTCAGAAATATCATTACGAACTTCTTTCACTCCATCTAGGTCTAGCTCAGATGGATCGTTGAGTGACCAATCTTCATATCTTTTGCCTGGGTAGATAGGGCATGCATCTCCGCAACCCATCGTGATAACCACATCGGATGCACGAACAACTTCATCGGTTAAGGGCTTTGGAAATGCATTCTCAAGAGAAAGGCCGATTTCTTGCATTGCATCATGAACATTTTGTGGAATGGAATCACTTGGAGCAGAGCCTGCAGATCGAACTTCAACACGCCCAGATGAAAGCTCTGTTGCAAGTGCTGCAGCCATTTGGGAACGGCCAGCGTTATGGACACAGACGAAGAGAATTGAGGGCTTATCTTTTTCAATCTTCGTTTCGTATTGCGCCAGTGCTCTCAAGCGATCCTTGGCAAATCGTTCGGTGAGTGAAGGAAGGTGAACAGTCACCGTTGCATTCACGGCTAACAAGTCGTAACTCTCTTTGACATAACGCTCAATAGTTTCCTTTGAGAAGATGCCTGTAAAGTTGTCATCAAGGCGCTCTGCTACTCGACGCAATATACCTTCTAGATCGTCAAACTCGAACATTCCCTTTTCTGTCATTTTATATTCTCCTTTTGTGTTTTGTTGAAATAATTTCCGGTTAGGGAGCCGAGAAATGCTCCAAGGAGTTGCGCCGCCACGAACATAGCGACTGAACCCATGGCAATACCCGAGAAGGTATCGGTAAATGTTCTAGCCAGAGTTACCGCAGGGTTAGCAAAAGATGTAGATGAGGTGAAGAAGTAAGCACTTCCAATCCAGGAGGCAATCACCACGGGTGCCAGGGAATCCTTCATTTGTCCTCTAAGCACTTGAATGAGGAACAGGAGTCCTGCCGTGGCAACGATTTCTCCGAGCCATAGATTGCTTCCACTACGCACATTGTTTGATGGGAAGTAGGCAGGGTTCTTGAACATTAGATTGGCCAGCATGGCGCCAGATATTCCTCCTGCACATTGAGCCATGAGATAACCCACGAGGACTGTGGGTGAGAGCCGCTTTTGAATCGATTCGCTTAACGAGACGGCAGGGTTGAAATGAGCACCACTAATTGATCCAAAGATAAGTATGAGAATGCCTAGGGCAAAAACGGTTGAAATTGTGTTTATCAATAACTGAACCCCTGGGTCTGCACTCATCTGGGTTGCCATGGTGCCTGAGCCCACTACAACCGCTACGAGGGTGCAGGTTCCTAGGAATTCTGCAAAGTACTTATGAAACATGTCTTAGCAGCAAGGTTGTGCACAGCAGCAAGGATCACATTTACATACTTGGCAACATACGCCAGTTAAAGTGTTTGAGCTCATGATTTTCTCCTGTCGAAGTTTGTCGATGTAAGAATAGCAGGTCATATCGATAAACTTCAATGCGTCAGGTGTAGTCTTATCCTGTGTCCTCAACCCTAATGCTCACCAAGTCACCCAAGCAGGTAGCTCTGCTTTCTGAGCAGTTCAAAGCACTGGGTGATCCGACAAGACTTCAACTGATGATGGCTGTGGCAGCAGGGGAAAACGCTGAGGCCTGTGTCTGCGACCTAACGCCTGATACTGGCTTAGCGCAGAGCACTGTGAGTCATCACTTAAAGCTCTTGGTTGAAGCTGGCCTTTTGGAACGATCCCAACGAGGGAAATGGGCTTACTACTCCCTTACATCGGCAGCAAAGAAATTACTCAAATAAAAAGAAGTGTCGCCCTATAAGGATCAATAGTTAGCTGACTTGCGAACAACTTTGCGAAGTTGTTTGTAGTTGGAAACTGCCCATAAAACTGCCCATATTTGCCCATGGTTTCCCCATAAAAATCTCTTAATCTGCGACAGGTTATGTAACAACTTGTACAAACATTTTTAGTCAAAGTGAGCGGGAATTGACTTCACTAACTATAAAAATAAAGAAGAGTCGCCCTATAAGCCGGACATATTCCATTTACCCTTGAAAAAAGGCTCTTGCCCTCACTTTTGCCCTCAAACAACTACAAACTGAAACAAAGTAGTGCAGAAGAGTTGTCTATTAAGTCGGATCCTACGGTTTTAATGCACCAGGGAATATCCGGCTGCCCGAACCGCAGTTTCAATAGCATCACCAGAAATTTCTAGATCGGATGTAATTATTGCCTGTGCTTTCTCAGCACTCGCAACCACAGCTACTACGCCTGGAATTGCCATGATCTCGGTATTCACACGGCCTTCACAGTGCCCACAGGTCATTCCCTTGATTGCAACTGTCTTTTCTGCCATTTGCTACTCCTTTAATTTTCAGAACGTGGTGCCAATACTATTCACCATTCCTGTACCTGTTAGACAAAAGAAATTGCCTAGATTAGGAAATCTTCCTAAAACTCTTACCCTCATTTTTTGATGTGTAGATATCTGAACCCACAGTCACCAGCATCAACTCATCACTCGCGCTCAGAAGTCCTGGAGCGCCTTTAAATGTGCTCTGCTTTGCCCACGTTTTGCCAGAATTTGTTGACTTATACAGTGAGCTACCACTTAACCCGTAGAGTCCCGATTTGCGCCATTCAATCTGGGTCATTGTGAGAGTACCTTTAATTTTGGTTGTTGATTTAAAGGCATTTTGGGTAAGTACCAATCCAGAATCCTTGATTGCAATCGCCACGCCTGATTTCTTGGGTGACACTGCAATATCTGTAAAGGTGTTTGCTCCTAGAGTTTTCCAAGTCACTCCAGAGTCTGCTGAGTACATCAATTTTCCAGTTTGTGAATCCGCACCATAAAGATCACTACCTAAGCCTTCCAGAAAATGGAAATCTACTTTTCCGGTTAAAGAGACAGAGTTCCAGGTTAATCCGCCATCAAGGGATTTGATCACTCCGATTGGGTTTGGCATCTTGGAGCCAACGGCAGGGTGCCCGCTTGCAACCAAGACATTTCCGAGGGACACAAATCCCATCACATCAATTTTCTCTTTCCCGACTAGCTTAATATTATTCTTTCCAACAAGTTCATAAAGACCCTCGTGTGTTAAAACAAGAACTTTGCTCCCGACAACTTTCACATGATGTATGTGTGAGACTGAATCTAAGGTCTCAGCCTTTGCATGGCTAATGGAGGCCATTGAAGAAGTAATTACAAAACCAAAAAGCAATAACTTTGAAGTAACTTTCGATAATCTCTTCATCTGATCCTCAATTTCGATAGTTGGTAATGCTTTTAGACCCTACCCGCGAAAGGCATCATCCCCGAAACACTATAGATATTTGAATACCTCAAACCTGTTGCAGTAGACCTTGCTTCCCACATCATTCCGTCACCTGCATAAATACTCATGTGGTGAATGGTGCTTTGAGTTCCCTTGTATGAATAGAAAATTAAGTCTCCTGGTTGCATATCAGCGATTGGAATCTGCTTGGTGTAGGTGTAATACAACGATGAGTTAAGTCGGTCCCAATTTGGCCAACCTAATCCAACAGATTTAAACGCAGCATATACAAGGCCAGAGCAATCAAATGAGTTTGGTCCTTCATCGCCCCAAACATAGGGTTTTTTTGCAAGCACTTGTCGTTTAGCAAATTCAACTACTTTTAGTCTCTGTTCGACTGTAGTTCTTGAACTTGATGCACCATTTGGTCCGCCGCCTTTCCAGACCTTAGCCTGATTTGGAACCTTACTAGCTTCGGTTGATCTAGTCTCTTCCAATAGCGCCAACTGACGTCTCTCTTCAAGAGTTAATCGAACCTTTCTTGCAGAAGCTAACTCCTTTTGTAATTTATCTTGAACCGCCTGAAGTTTATCTACTTCCTTTTGTTGAGCATCTCGAATGGCATCAGCTTCTTTTTTGGCTACCGCTACCTTTTCTGTGACTTTTAATTGACGTTCTTTTGCGATTACAGCGGTTGCTTTTGCCACTTCGGCAGTTTTTTCAGCTGCTTTAAATCTTTTCAACGCAACTTTATTTTTTGATCCTAAATTATCAAGTAACGCAAGTGTGTCAATTACATCTTGTGGCCCGTTGGCACTCAAGAGATTTTCAATTCCTCCCATATCGCTTCCTGAAACATACGCAGCAACTGCTAATTTCCCAATATCTGTATGAGTTTGAAAAACTTCCGCTTCAGCTGCTTCTACCGCTTGGGTGGCAGAATTCAATTCACGCACTGCAATTAGAAGTTCATTTTTGGCAGAGAGATATTTTCTATTTACTTCAGCTGCAAGGGCTGCAAGCTTCTTGAGACTTCCTGCTGCTGCTGCAAGTTTCTTTGCAGAAATAGCGGCACTTTTTTTCTTTTCCTCTTCAATTCGCTTAGCCGCTTCAATTTGAGCGATTGTAGGTTTATGTGTGGTAGCAAAAGATTGTGGCAATATTAAAATGGATATGGAATAAATTAACACGCCCGAAAGTAATCGCCATTTTCTAAACTTAGTCATAGACGTCTAGCGCCCACAAATGGTTTCTTGCCAAACATTTTTGTTAAATTGACTACTTCTACTTTTTTACCTGCCCTTGGGGCTTGAACCATTTTTCCACTGCCCATATATATGGAGACATGGCTAATTGGTTTACCATAGAAGAGTAAATCTCCTGGCTTTACATTGGAGTAAGCGACCGGCTTTCCGTATTTAACTTGCGATCCGGAGTGGTGGGGTAGTGAGACCCCTGCTACTTGATAAGCACGCATCGTAAGCCCGGAACAGTCCCAACGAGTTGGACCTGCTGCAGCCCAAACATAGATATCACCTATTTGTTGAAGGGCGAACTTGAGTGCAATTGATCCACGCGTGTTGTCACCTTCATAGGAATCGGCATATCTTTTCGAATCGCTAAGTATCTTATTTTCTCGAGCAGCTTCTTCCCGAAGTAGACGTTCTCTATCCAGCTTAGAAAGTGATTCAAGAAGTTTCTCAGCTTTAAGCAATGCTGCTTTTGCTTCCGCCACCTGTCGATCAAGTCGCTTCTTTTCTGCAAGAATTAGAGCAGTCCGATCAGCCAAAACCAACTGCGTAGATTGAACTCTTTGTTTGGTTGCTGCAAATTCTCGTAACTGCTTTGAATATCCTCTATTCACTACATTCAATACAGATGCATCCGAAATATACTGCGTTGGGTCGGAGGAGAATAGCAATCCAAAGGTTTCATCGAAACGACTACCTTGATATTCAGAAATTGCAATTTTTACTAGAACTTTACTTACTATACTCAACTCTTCTTGAATTATTACCCCGCGCTGTTGCAGCGCCGCAGTCTCCTTTTGAAGTGATTTAATTCTTATGGTTGCTTCGTTTGCAGCCTCATACTTTTCGGCTGCTAAAGTTCGCAGCTGATCAATATCACGCTGCACAGATGCCACCGATGGCGCAGCCTGTGCGGCTATCGACTGCGACATTAAAACTGCAACGAGCAGTGAGGTAAGGGCTCTCTTCATATATTGGCCGTGGACCCTATTTACTCTTAGCCAATAATTTCTTCATGAGCGTGATTTCAGCTGATTGCCCTGTACGGATATCGCTTGCAATCTTTTTGGCCTCACTATTTTTTGTACCATCAAGCATTGAGACCATCTCTAAAGCGCCCTCATGATGAGCAATCATCGATTGCAGAAACACTGTGTCGAATTTGCCACCTTTGAGTTTTTTCAAGGTAGTCAATGAACTTTTAGGGAGCATGCCACTCATGCCCATGTCGTGGTCCATATTCATAGATGACTTAGTTGCAGTCAGCCAATACTTCAACTGGGCCATTTCTCTGACTTGCGCAGAGATAATCGCCTTTGCCAACTTCTTCACTTCTGAGTTAGAACTATTTTTAAGTGCCATGTTGGACAGTTCTATAGCCTGTTGGTGATGAGGAGCCATGCTTTGCGCGAACATAATTTCATTCATTCCCAAGTTCTTCAGGCTTTTGGCATGAGTGCTTGCTGATGCAGGTTGGATAAATAATGAAATGGAAATGACGGTAAGAAGTAATACAATTTTCTTAAACATGTAGAATCCTTTTCTCGATTTGATAAACCAGGGTTTTTAAATCGAAGAAGGATTAGATGCGGAAGACTCCCAATTCAGGGCGAGAGAGAGAAAGCTGGAAAACCTGGGGTCGATACACTGTCACTAGATCGCGACTCAAAGCCATGAAATTGCTCAATCGAGTCCTTGGGGCTCTTAAATTTACGAACTTTTTTCCAATCAAAAGTACAACCGCGAAAAGTGTCGCACACCCGGTATCAATTAATCGCTCCGCATTAGAATTAACATTTACAGCCTTAGTTGCAGCCGTTGAAGCGGAATCATGATCCGAATAGTTGTGCTGCATCGATACTTGATTGCTGGACATGGAGTGACATTGATTTGCAATCACAATCCCCGTTGAAAGCACAGACAAAGAAATGGCAAAAAGCACAGCAATTCGCTTATTGCTTTTGGCCACCATGCGCATGCCCAAACTTTACCAGTTGAGTCTTTTCAGACGAATATCTGAGAAAGAGTCGAGACTAGATTGTGATTGGAGATATACATTTACGCTCAGCCGATGCCCACAAAACTGCCCATATTTGCCCATGGTTTCCCCATAAAAACATCTATATCTGCGACAGGTTTCGCCATAACCTGTACAAACTTTTTTGGTCAAAATAAGCACAAATTAACTTCATGAACTATAAAAATAAAGAAGAGTCGCCCTATAAGCCGGATTCTGAGCCTGCCTTGTTAGTAGCCCGTTAGCAGTAGAAAACTCAAAAAACTCTAGTTTTTGTCAGTTCTTGGATGTAGATTCAGAACCACAACTAAAGACAACGTTGAAAACCTTCAATTGGATACCTTATCTGATGGTTTTTGAAACTCAGAATTCACGCTTCAGGTGACTCTTAATCACCGGGTCGGGGGTTCGAGTCCCTCACAACCCACAGATGCTGGGCC
>Ga0255102_1000379_pt1 | contig 12342 bp, 18 predicted proteins | sample Law_Cont_RepA_0h_FD_188448 | JGI IMG/M metagenome (GOLD analysis project Ga0255102, IMG submission 188448) | Freshwater microbial communities from St. Lawrence River, New York, United States - Law_Cont_RepA_0h | ecosystem: Environmental > Aquatic > Freshwater > River | place: USA: New York... | reverse complement strand
GGAATTGGTTAGGAATTTTCTTCCATAGTAACAGAAAGACCTGAATTCTGTAACTTTTCTTTCATAGTTGAAATGGTTTCATAATCACCATACTTAACATCACACTTACCTTTGAAGTGTACAATGTGAGCACATTGATTAGCTTGTTCATATTCATGATTACAAACTTTCATTAGACAAGTTATAACCCAATCAAAAGAGTTAAAATCATCATTATGTAAATCTAATCTATAAGGTTTTGAAAGTATTTCTTTTGCCTTACTTTGTGTTTTCTTTTTTGTAATAGTTGCCATATGATTTATATTATTGTTTTATTAGAAAGTTTTTAAAGTTTTATTTACCACATCAACTACAGTGACAGTACAACTTTGTTTTTGAGCCCATTCTTCAAAATGTGGAAGATGATCTTTTCTATCATCATACATAATAAAATGTCTACAACCAGTTTTTACTATCATTTGTTCAAATAATTGTGTTTTAAATTTAAAAGTATCTTCGCCCCAATTCAGAAAAACCTCATCAAACTCCAAACCATAATGGTCTAAAATCTTTTGAACACCATCTCTCATTCCAGGAACTTTATCCAATCTACCAGTAGCTAAAAATAAATAACCAGTTGGATCTGATTTGGCGTCTAAATATTTTTTATAAGTCCACTCATTTTTAGGAGTATCAAATATATTCATATCTAAAGTTTCAAACTTTGACCACCAACCTTTGTAAGGCCAGGGTTTTCCTGTTTTTTCTTCCCAAATTTGCATACCAGGATCAGGAAGCATTGTGTGAACTAAGGTATCATCAAAGTCGAAGCAATATAATGTTTGATACATTTATTAAATTTTATTTTTTTTCACAAATATATATAAAAAAATTAATTATCAATAATAACATAAAAAAAATTATATATAGACCATGGATAAAAAAATAAATAATTCTAAAATTAAAATACCAAAAATGAATTTTAAACTAAGCATTCAAAATATAGTAACAGCTCTACTGTTACTTTTCTGTATTTTATTCTTTTCAATGTGGTTTCTTAAAGGAACTGGATACAAAAAAGAATATAAAAAATTAGAACAAGAATTTGAAAGAATTCAAAAAGTTAGAGATTCTTTACAAACTGTTAATATTAAACTTGAAAAAGACTTTGATAAGAGAGAAATTGAAATTAAAAAAAGAGACAATTTAATTAAAATAGTAGAACAAGAGTTAGCGAAAACAAAATTAGAACTAAAATTGGCTAAAAAAGATGTAACCAAATGGCAATCAGATTATCAAAAAACTAAAAATAAGATTGATAATTTGAAAAAAGAACCAATAAAAAGAGAAGATGAAGACTTAATTGAGTCATTATTAGAAAAATTAAAATAATTTCATGAAAACAATAATTATAACAACATTATTTATGTTCTTTTCATTTTTGACATTTAGTCAAAAATACCCAAGAATTGAAAAAGACTCATTAGGAAACAAATTTGTCATAATGACTTATGAACAAGCTCAAAAAATTGATAACACATTTGAATTAGTGAATCTATTAGAGAAAGCAGGAGCCGAATGTGATAGTTTAAGTCTTTCTTATGTAAAGGTGATAAACAAACTTGAAAAACAAGTCTCTCAACTAGAAACAGACTTAATCTTATACAAAGGCCAAGTAATTGATAAAGATAATCAGATAGTCAATCTCACACAAAGATTAAAAAACTGCGAAGATGATTCTAAACTTTGCAACGACCAAATATCCGTTAGAGATAAACAGATAACTCTTTTAAATGATGAGGTATCCACATTAAAGAAAAAAAGAAACATAGCTTACGGTGTTGGTATAGGAGGAACAATCTTAGGAATATTAATAGCAATACTGATTAATTAATTATTGAAAAAAAGACATTTTTTTAATATAATATATACATTATAAAAAATCAGAATTTGAAAATGAAACACATTAGAACATTTGAAAGTTATCGTATTAGAAAAAATAGAGAAGAAATTATTAAAGAATCTGTTCTCCAAATTAACGATATCTATAAAGTTAAGACTATGATCGATATTCCACAATCATTAATCAATGCTTATGTGAAAAAAGTTAAAGATACAACAGGTAAAAACCTTCGTCAATTTTTTGGTGATGTTGACATCGCTGAAGAGATCATTAAATACATAAACATGAACAATCTTGATATTGAAAAACTTCCAGGTAACGCACTTATGGGCGGAGCTCAAGGACAAGGACAAGGACAAGGACAAGGTCAAGCACAAGGACAGCCACAAGTTCAAGTAGAAGGTGAGGCTGAGACTCAACCTGAGGCTCAACCACAAGGAGAAGCTCAACCACAAGGAGAAGCTCAACCACAAGGAGAAGCTCAACCACAAGGAGAAGCTCAACCTGAAGCTCAACCACAAGGAGAAGCTCAACCTGAAGCTCAACCACAAGGAGAAGCTCAACCACAAGGACAAGCTCAACCACAAGGACAAGCTCAACCACAAGGACAAGCTCAACCACAAGGACAAGCTCAACCACAAGGACAAGCTCAACCTGAAGCTCAAGCAGCACAAGGAGAATTTGAAGAGCCACAGGCTCAAGGTGAAGCACTTCCAGAAGAAGAGGAAGAGGAAGAAGACGAAGAAGCATAATTTTACTACTATAAACTTTAAACCCATCAGAAATGATGGGTTTTTTTATTTAATATATAATTTATGAAATTTCTTAAAACTTTTGAAAGTTATAATCAAGATACTTTGATAATAGTTGATGTTCAAAAATCATTTAAAAAATACTTTTCAGAAATGTATTTAAACGAATTGAAAAAATATTGTAATAATTTCAATAATGTTTATCAAATTTGGGATAATCACATAGACGGGAAAAATGTAGAAAAAGACTACCTATACGACGAAAATCCTGATATTCCAATTCACAAAGATATTTATCATTTCCCAAATCAAAAAGATCTTATCGAAAAAAGATACAACTATGATGTTGATGTTGATTTTTATAAGAAAATATTAAATAAAGAAGTTTATAATGATATTTTCGATAAAGAAGAAAAGAAGTTATTAAAAAAAGGAGATATTTTCTCAACAAAAGAAGGAACAATAATTACTTTTATAAACAACAAACATGTTTGGTTTCACTGCCCAATTAAATTATATGAACTATTAAAAGAATTAAAAGGTAGAGAAGTTACTATAGTTGGTGGAGCAGACTCAGAATGTTTAGAAGATGTAGTAACAACTGCAGAAAGTTTAGGAGTGAAAATCAAAAGAGATTATAAGTTTATCTACACAGCAACAAGTTGTCCAATTAAGTAACAACAGCATTTACTTCATAACCAGCAATTGTAAAATCAATAGTCATATATTCTTCGTGTTTTTCAGGATGGTCATAAAAATTGACTTCGACTGTGTGTTCAATTCCTTTAATTTCTGAAATATATGTATTTATTTGTGAAATTATATCAGATTGTATTGATTCAGCAGAAAGTCTAGTTTCATGTAGCAACTCATACAAATCAGCACCAAGATTTGGTTCACCAAAAACCTCACCTTTATTAGTGAAAAGAATCATTTCATATTTTTGAACAATAACTCTAATAGCATCATCCTCTATTAATTCAGGGTCTCTGAATCTAGGATGTCCTGGGTAACCTATATAAAAATCTATGAAACTACTAGCCATAGACTTATATATTATATTAAGGTATCTCTATATTTACCAATAACGGTCATTGCAAGAATTAGTGGATCAGAAACAGAGTCAAGCTTCGAAGAATAATCCGAGAGAATATAATTACAAATAAATAACTTATCAATGTTTTTACCATTTTCGATAGACCAATTAACAAAAGTCTTACCTAAAAGTTTAAAAAGAACATCTATTCTTTCGGCGCCAAAAATATTATTTATAAAATGCCAAAGTTTTTCATAATCATAAGACTTATCATATAACATTTCAAATAACTCCAACTTAACTTTATTTGAAACACCTGAATATTCTTTTGATAGGCTTCCGGTAGAAATAAAACTTTGTAACTCAACCATTATACTCCTGAAATCTGGAAATTTCTTTGTAATAATCGCGATTAAATTTTCCTTTGGAATAGTAATATTCTCCTGAGGTAGTATTACATTTTTAATTCTTTTAAAAATCTCCTGTTTAAGGAATCTTTCTTCTTCAACGTCAACACAATCAAAGTTTATTTGTGGTATTCTTGACTTGATACCTTCAGAAATTTTATTTATATGATTAGTTGTAATAATAAATCTAACATTTCTGTTATATTTTTCAATAAATGCTTTAAAAGCATCTTGAAATTGAGAAGATACTCTCTCAAACTCATCTAAAAAGATGTATTTAATATCAGAATCTGTATCCATCATTGGAGTATACTTACAAAAATCTTCAATTTGAGTTCTCAAAACATCAATAGAAGTAAATAAAGATGAATTTAACTCTAAAAAGGGTTTATCTTTTGTGTATTTACCAATTAATATTCTAGCCAAACTGGTTTTTCCAGTTCCATAATGACCATAAAATATAAAATTACTAGTAATTCCATTTTCAAAATGGTTTCTAATTCTTGGCAATAATACTATATCTTCAATAGACTTTGGTCTCCATTTTTCCCATAAAAGTAATTGATTAACTGAACTCATAAAACTTATATCCAAAAATGAGAGTAAAGTTAAAAAATAAATGTAGTAGTTGACTTTTTATATATAATTATATGATAGGAGAAAGATTTAATTTTGAAGATGTTTTCTTTAGAGATTTAACAGTGTGTGTTCTCGACACATTTGAAGGACAAGTAAGATGGGTTAACAAATTCTCTTCTGGTAATGTAGCAGTAAATGTTCCATTTTATTACTCTTTAACCGGCGACGAAAGATTCTTATTAGATTCTTTTTCAGATGACGTGGTTTCTGAGAATAGATTTGTCGAATTAAACACTGATCAGATTCCAAGAGGTCACTTAACAATGACCGGATTCAACATAAAATCCGATGAGTTCGCCAATCCAAACGTTTGGTTAAGAATGGTCGTAGAAAATGAAGTTGAAATTAGAAAAGTTTTAGCGAAAGTTAGAGCAATTCCAATTACGGTTAATTACGAACTCACAATTACACTTTCAAGTGAAATTGACACTTTCAAATGTGCTCAGGCTATTATGGATACTATGTGGATTTATAAGTTTATGTATTTTGAACATAATTTTATGAATATTGATGCTGTTATTTTAATGCCAGATACGAATCAAATTGAAATGAGTAGAGAAAAAAATCTAACATCCGATAATAATATAAAACTAAAAGCTTCTTTTGAAGTTAGTACTTATTATCCAGCTTTCAGAAAAGATAGAGTCAATATGGCAGGATATCCAAGACAATACGGAACCGGAATGTCTGACTTAAATGGATTCCCTATAGACGGTGGATTCAGCGACTTCTTTGGACAACCAGGTGGTGCACCAAGAGATCCAATTAATGGAACACCTTGGGAATTTCCATCATCGTCTATTCCAGGATCAGTTGGATCAGTAGGAGGCACTGAAAATAGAGACGGATCTGGTGGTAGAGATGGAGGAGGAGGAGCTGGTTCATCTTCTGGTTCTTCAGGCACATCAGGAACCGGCGGAACCGCTGGAACCGATGGAACTAGTGGATCTACATATCCAATTGGATTAACAAGCAGTAGTTTCTTTGGTAGAAGTGCGTCACCATTAGGATCAGACCCATCAAGAAGAATCATAAATGGTAGTTTTTCAGATGATCCTGATTACTATCTAATTGCACCAAAAAGAACAAGATGGTTCAATAATATACTACAAGCTAGACAAAAAGCGTCGGCTCCTCTAACCAATCCTAATGCTGGCAATCCAGCTCCTGGTAATAATGGAGGTCCTAATCCCCCAATAAATCCCAATCCTATTTAAAAATAAAATGGTAAAAATTGACTTTTTTGTCTTAATATATAGATTAATAAAGAAAAAAAAATATTATAAATATGAAGAATCTTAAACTCGAGTTGTTTAATTTCAGAAAGAATCTCTCCCTTGATCAAGAAGAGGTTTCTACTATAGTAGAGGGTCACATGAATGCTTCTAATGAACATTCTGAAAAGACTATCATTAATTCACTTAATGAAAAACTTAAAGCTTATACATACGATAAAAGTGTGAAATCTCTTTTAGAATCTCTAAATGATGATATGGCTAACTATGAGTTATTATATGAATTGAAAAATTTGTATAATGTTTTAAACTCAAAAAATCAAGGAGAACTTTATAGACAACCAATTAACGTTCTTTTACAAACAATTAATTTAGAAAATGACCAAGACAGAATGTCAAAAGTTCTAAACGAGTTAGCTATTTATGATTGGGTTCCTGAGATTAAACTTTTTGTTCATAATTTAACAACAACTCCTGAGAAAAGATCAAATCTTCTTAGTGGTGGTAAAGGCGAATCAGTTTATTCACTTGTTGAATCAGTAGAAGATGGTCATATCGCATTAATCAGAGATTCTTGGTTTCTTTTAACAGAAAACTCAATTGAGAAAACTTTAATTGAAACTCATATTAAAGATGAAGAAGAATTAAGAAGTTTAAGAACTTTAGAAACTGCTATGAAATATGCAGAAGTTTCAGAAGATAGAGTTAATTTTAGAATTTCTGAATATTTAACACTTGGACTTTCAGTTGCTAAAAAAGGTGGTATCTTTATCAATGATGATGAATTAAATGAAGATACAACTTTAGAGTCTCTTTTTTCTTCTCCTATCGTTCCAATTGTTAACAAAAATTTCTACCCTGTTTTATTAGAAGTTTCTCAAAACTTAGATAAATTTGTTGAATTAGACGTTGTTAAAAGAATTGGTAACCTAATCAATCCTTGTTTAGAGTGTTATGCATTCAATTACAAAAACAACACTTATCTTTACAGATGTGATGAAAGATATGGTAACTCATTCTTTAAATACGAATCAGCTTTAGAATTAGTAAATGAAGTAAGAAATGAATTAAATTATGACTTAACTTATTTCTATGAAAATAAACTTTCTAAAGAATTAGTTGTTAAAAGAAAATTAGAAGATAAAGAAAGAGAAATCACTTTAAAATTAGAAGACGTAAACTTTAATATTGAAAAAATTAAAGGATCTATTCAATTAATTGGAGAATCTGAGGTTTTGACTACAGCACTTAAAAACTTAGAAAAAAGATCTAATTCTCTTTCATCTGAGTTAGATGGAGTTAAAGAAGTTCAATATAAAGAAAGATTAAAATTGTAATTTATTAAAAATTAAATTAAAAACCCTCCTTTAAGAGGGTTTTTTTGTTTTATAAACTTTTTCAATAAATTAATATATAACATGAAAACAAATTAAAAAACTAATAGAATTAAATAAAAAATCCAGAAAAGGTTTTTTATTCCAAAAATTAATCCATGAGCCATTTATTTAAATAACAAGGATCTCTATGTCGAGATTATAGTGTCAAAAGCACAAGGAAAATTAACAAGAAATGCAGATAAAATGCTAGAACTTCTAGCAAAGAAAACAATCAAAAAAATGAGATACTGGTCAAACGATGATAAACTAGACTGTTATCAATCAGGACTATTGGATATGTTCCAAAACTGGTATAATTTCAACGAAGATAAATCAGTAAATGCTTTTGCTTACTTCACTGAAGTCTTCAAAAGAGGAATCGCAAAAGGATTTAACGAACTTTATAAGAAAAAAGGAGATAATGATAACCTGATTAAACTTTTATCAATTGAAGGAAGTAATGACGGACAAGGTTTACACTCAATCTAAAATCATAAACATAAAAAAACCCACTCAATTGAGTGGGTTTTTAGTTACATAAAATAATTAAACATTTACCTCTGAATAAACAGTAGATAACATTCTATCTGAGACCAAATAAGGATCACAGTTAGAAGCTGGTCTTCTATCTTCAAAATATCCTTTGCCTTCAATAATTGCTTGAGCTGGGATTCTAATAGAAGTGTCTCTTGTAGAAAACCCATAACTAAAGTCATTAATACTGGATGTCTCATGTTCACCTGTCAATCTTTGGTCATTATGTAATCCATAAATATCGATGTGTTCTTTTTGATATCTTTCTAATTTAATCATAGATTCTTTAATAATATCTAAACCATTTTCTTCTCTCATTTCTTTATTGGAGAAATTAACGTGACATCCAGTTCCATTCCAATCACCTTTTAATGGTTTAGGATGTAAGGAAACTTTTATATTATATTTTTCAGCTACTCTTTGTAATAAGTAACGTGAAATCCACAATTGGTCAGAACCTTCTAACGCATTGACTGGTCCAATTTGATATTCCCATTGTCCTAAAAGAACTTCTGCATTAATTCCTGAAATATCTAAACCAATTTCCATACACATATTCATATGCTCTTCAACAATATCTCTACCAACTACGTTATCTGATCCAATTCCACAATAGTAATCACCTTGAGGTCTAGGTATGTTTGCTAAATATCCTGAGTGTGGATCTAAAGTAAATCCTAATGGAATACCTTCTCCTATTCCAAATGGAACCTCGGGTTTATGCGTTAGAGTATATTCTTGTTCCCAACCAAACCAAGGTGCATCATTTTTAGAAAGATTATCTAAACACAATTCTTTAACGGTTTCGGCTAATTTTATTCTGTTGTTAGTTTTATGTGGTGTTCCATCTGGATTCAATACCTCACAAAGAACCAATTTATGAGGATTTCCCCTAAAAGGATCATCCACAACAAATACTGGTTTAAGTAGACAGTCGGTATTCTGACCTTTTCCAGCTTTAGCTTGTAAAGTAGAACTACCATCAAAAGACCACATTGAATAATGTGAAATATTGTTTTCCGAAGTTTTGAATGATACAATTTTAGTCTTACTTCTAAGTTGCTGTGGTTCGGATCCGTCTAACCAAATATACTCTAATTTAACTTTCATATAGTGTTTTTTTTATTTTTATATATTTTTGAAACAAAGTTTAGTTTTTATGATATATTTGTATAAAATAAAGGATATGAACGAAGTGCTAATTCAATTATGGGAAAATTTTGATAATGATTCACATCAATCAGATGGCTGCTCACTACATATAGATATGAATGAAAGAGATATCTTTCTGAATTTACAAGAACAAGACCATCCAGTTGGATTACCATCAGAGGTATCTATACCAGATTCTATCTATGATATTTTAGAAAAGAAAAAAAGTATTAGACTATCAGAAATAGAAATGAATAATCTAATGGGTTTAAAAGATATTATTGTTCTATGATTTTATCTATTTTATTTATTTTAAATAATCTTTACTACATTCTAAATTATAAAAGACTCGATGAACCTTTTAAAATGAGAGATAAAAATAATAAACTTGACTTATTTCACTATATGTTAAAAGTTGGTTACATTATTTGGCTTGTTATTGGTATTTTTAATTTCTACTCAATCTTTATTCTAATACTTTCTTCTTTAATCTTATTTAGAATTCCAATCTATTTAGTTAGTAAGAGATTTTCTTTAGTTTACCACCGATTAGTTCCACCATTAACAATTTTAGTGTTATTGTTTTATCTATTTTCTTAAAGATTAAACTTTTTTAAGTGGTCTTCTGTAATGATTATAAATTCATAACCTTTTAATTTACACCAATTAATCATAGTTTCCCACTTTTGCTTATTCTTATAAGCCATTTTCAAATCATATTCAAAATTTTTGAGTTTTTTACCTTTGTCTTCAGGAACACTTAGTCTACCTTCGTTTAGGGCAAGAACCATATTATACTCTTTCATAGGTTTTACTTCAACAACAACTTGTTTTAAATCTCCATTTTGCAATCTCATCTCATAATAAAAGTCTGGATAATAACAATGCTCTTTTACTCTTGTATCACCATTATCAAAATGTGTCATTTGATAAGGTATTTTCATACACTCAGCTCCCCATTTGATTATTTTCTCATTAAGATCTAACCAAGTCATTATTTTCTTTTCCCAACTACTTCTAAAATAAACTCCTCCATTGTTATTCAATTTCAGAACTTTGTCTTTATTTTTTGGAACATAATTACCTTGATTATAATTACTATTATTTGGCTTTGAATTAAGCATACTATAGAATATGTTTATTTTTATATATAAAAAAAACAAAAACCCTATGGGAGAACTATACGAAAGACTTAAATTAAACAAACTTGTTAAGGCAAATGATATACCGAGTTATTTCAAAGAAAATTCTTTAGAGTTCTATCAGAAGTATCTAAAGACAGATGATTATGTGAAAGCAACATCATTAAGAGATATTAAAAAAGGTGGATTTTACTTTTTTCACTACTTAGATGATTCTAATTGGATTAAATGGTCTCCTGTATTCGTAGCAGATGTTAAAAAATATGGAAATCAGATAATTCTTCTTTGTGTAAATTTTAACTTTCTACCCTTAGAAGTAAGAGTGGCTATCTTTGATAAATATATTTCAGAAGACGACTTTGAAAAAGCCGAAAAACTCAAAGGCAATCACTTTATTAAAGTTAAATATGAGCCAATGTATAATGAGTTAAAAAGAATGAGATTAGAGTATTGTCTTATGGAATATAATGCTATTCAAATAGTAAAAGCTCATAGAATTCATTTTTCTGTTTTACCTCAATTTTTATATTCACAACATCCAAAGAATAAGTATGATCCTAAGAAACTGATTCAAATCTGGAAAAAGAAAGCCGAAACTTCAGGGGAAAGAGATTCTGAAATGACACAATTAACTATGGAAGACTTGTATAACTTTGATAAAGACTTTACAAAAAAATTTGAACAACTCGAAGGTCACATCAAAAGAATCAGAGCCAGTGTGGAAAAATACGGGAAAGGTTAATCTAATAAATTGTCTAAATTAAAATCTCTATAAACTTTTTTAGTGATATCTCCCAAACAAGTATCAACTAATTTATCAAAATTATAATCACTTGAATCAATCTCATAATTTTTAAGAGTTTCTAAATTTTTATTATACCACATATAAAAAAAATCACAACTCGTTTCAACTATATCATCATAAGTAGGTTCTAAAAATGAGTCATATCCACAAAATAAAATTCTGAAATCTATAGGTTTATCAACATTATAGATGATATCAATTGATTTATTCCAATTTAAATTTATATCAAATCCTAATTTTTCAATTCTATCTAAATGGTCAATCATTTTAATATTTTGTTGACTTTAAACTCTCTTTTATCTTCCAATTCAATTGGTTCTACTATAATCTCACCATTTGATACTCTTACTTCCCATTTATTACCAGTGGTATCATCAACAAGAGCCAATTTATTTATAACACAATATCCATCAGGACCTACCGTAATCGCATTATCACCACAAGAAGAATTTACAGTAAAAGCGTTACTAGTATTAGAGGTTAAACCAGAACCAATTAATGTATTATTAAATATGTTATTAGATTTTTTAGCCATTATAACTTTTCACCAGTTTTTGGGTCATAATTCATAATTAATAACTCAACACCCTTAGCTTGTTCTGTTTTTAAATCAGAATTATTTCCACCGTGAGCCGAACTTCTAAATACTTCTTTCTCTGTCCAAATATATTGGTCTCTTGGTAACAGTTCTTCCAACAAAGGAAAATAGTAATATGAAAGAGACCAACGACTTTTTGAATTTTTAATTAAATCCAATAGCCTTCTGTGGGAAGCTGGTCCAAAAACACCTTCTTTATCAGCTCCATACCAAGATAATCTCTTAGAATCATCATCACCATTTACATCTGGTCTGTGATATGGTGGATCTAAATACAAGTAAGTATCTTCTGAGTCATATTTATTAATAAGTTCTTCAAAATCGATATTTAAGAACTCTTTAATAGATTTTAATTTATCTGTGTATTTGTTCTTTTTTAATTTATCAATAAGAACTTCTAATTTCAAACGGTCTTTGTCTTTCTTATAACCATTAAAACCGGCACCTCTTGGGTAAACCGAATTATGAGCTGAAGTGATTAAGAAAGCATAAATAGAAGCTTTCTTAAAGTCACCTATTTCAAAATCCATATTATCTAAGAACTCATTCTTAATATATCTTTTATAAATTTCTTTATAAAAATCCCATTTCTTTAATGGATCAGTTTCATCAGTTTTTAACAAAGTTTCTTTTAGTCTTTCTAAATACTTAACAAATGTTTCAGGTTCAGCACAACACTTATATAGATTGGTTTGGTGACGATTTTTATCATTATAAACAACTACATCAAACTTTAGTTTTGGGTCGTCCATAAACGTTCCCATAGCTCCAGAGAATGGTTCTA
>Ga0255102_1000375_pt1 | contig 12378 bp, 11 predicted proteins | sample Law_Cont_RepA_0h_FD_188448 | JGI IMG/M metagenome (GOLD analysis project Ga0255102, IMG submission 188448) | Freshwater microbial communities from St. Lawrence River, New York, United States - Law_Cont_RepA_0h | ecosystem: Environmental > Aquatic > Freshwater > River | place: USA: New York... | reverse complement strand
ACTCAAAGAACTTGGATATAACTCTTCAACAAAGATTGGTACTTCATATCTTGATTTACCAAAATTATCTGTGCCTAAAACTTTAGTAATAAATTTAGATGATGCCGCTGATAATGAAGTTTCAAAAGAAAACGTATTACTATCATTAGTTATACCTGAAAGTAAAAACCCTTCGTATGGTGAATTAGTAATTCCTGAATATTGTCCAGTACTAATTAAAGTAACATCAGTAAGTCCTGTCACTTCATATACAGGTCCATGTTGGTCAAGGTCTGCATTGTTAGAATATAATGAAATACCTCTTGAACGCAAAGTTCCAACAACCATATTATTATATTCACTATAAGCAGTTCCTGAAAAATTATATGACTCTCCTGTAATAGTTCCTGTATAAGTGATACCACCATCACTAGTACTTAATGATGATACATCATAATAAAATGAATAACCAGCATAATCGTTATTTACATTTGCATCATTAGTAAACGCTGCGTAATACCATGGGTCATTTGAGTCTGAACTTAAATCGTTAGTATCTAAATTATTTGTGTCTGAACCAAAAACATTTAATTGATTTGAATATTGACTAACAAGACTCCAATATTGGTCTGAAGGAATTGCACCATACATAGCAACCGTTGTCGCGGAATAAGAATTATTATCAATAATAAAACTTAAATTACTATTAAAATCTTCACCATATGTTGAAGTACTACCATCAGATAATCTGTAAAGAGTATTGTAGTTATTATTTACTTGAGTTGGTAACGCTCCTCCAACAAATTGAATTGTACTTCCTGAAGAATATCCTGTGAATGTTGCCGAAAAAGCGGTTCCTCCTGTTGGTGAAATTATACCAATCGTTAACGGGTCAACATTGGCAGTAACTCTAATACTCCAAGATGGACCAGCGTCATATCCTGATAATCCTAATATTCTTGTTACAAACAATTGGTTAGATTGTTGTAAGTATGATTTGGCGATATACGCCGCTTCATATTTTGGTATTTGTGTGTTTACAAATTTTACAGGTTCAGTTCCTCCAAAATATGCTTGGAACTCGTCGTAGTTAGTTATAAATACAGGTTCGAATGCAGGTCCTTTTATTGTTTCCCCTACTAAACCTAAGGTAGTAACACCTACACTTTGTGCTACGAACGATAAGTCCGTTTCTGATGTGTAAACTCCAGGTGATACAAAAACTTTTTGATTTGCTTGTGCTGTTGCCATTATTTAATTAATTCTATTGCAGATTTATTTTATTGATAAATATTAGATACTAACACAAAAAACTTGACTTTTGAATATGTATTAGTAAACAGTAGGAATAAATTCTACCTTTTTTCTCACCACAAAAACTATGAAAGAAATCAAGAACATTAAAATAGACCCTAAAGTCCACGAAATACTAAAAAAGTATTGTGATAAACGAGGGTTTAAGATTTATAAATTTTTAGAAAATTTAATCGTTGAGACCTGTAAAGAGAAAAAAGATATCTACGGGGAAGATTAAACTAAGATATTATCAAACTTAATGTTTGATTCTAATAAGTTATTTTGTTTCACTACGGTGATTGATAATATATCGTTAGTAGTTATTTGAATTTTTTGTACATCAGTCCCATAATAGTCTCCATTAATATAAACATCGTAAGAATTTACATTAGTTGAATTTGCCCAAGTTAAATTTGCGGTGTAAGCAACAACATCACTTAAAGTATCATTACCTACCATATAATAAAAATTAGATAAAAATTCATCAGGGTTTTCAGGAGATTTTTTTCTTCTCTTACCAAACGATGATGTTTCAAGTTCTGTTAATAAAGCAACTCTTGCAATTGCCGGTTTAACTTCAAATTCATCTTCGTCAATTAAATAACCTAACATTGTAAAATCATAATTTTGAACATAATATTTTCTTGATTCAATACTCATTTGAGATTCATCAGAAATATTATTTAGTATGATTGGAACATATTGACCTTTTATAAATGTATAAGCTTGTCTTGATGAAAACTTTTGCATTATAACTTTGTTGAGTTCGTTTAACTCTCTCATTCGGTTACAAATAATTTTCACACTATAATTAATATCAACAGGAACAGGTTGTGGTATTGTGTAAATGTCCATACCTTGTTCATTACCATTCCAAGTTGGTACTGAGGCGTAATAGAATTGTTTTCTATTTGGGATTGTATATTGAAGAGCTGGATTAGTTCCAAATTTTACTTCAGGACTTCTAACTACCGTGATGAAAGGTGGTGAAGGGTTATAATCTAAATCAACAAATAATGCTGTCTCAACATATTGACTCCAATTCTGAGTTGTAATAATGATATCCACCATTGGTACAATTTTTCCTGCTGTGATAACTTGTAAATCATCTTTAACAAAATCTAACATTCCTCTATCTAAATCTGCATGTAAAACTGACTTAGGTAAATAAGTTCCATCTTCATTAATATATTCTAACAATTGTTCTCTACGAGCAGACAATGTCTTTTTAGGGACTAATGGTAGTGTTGGTATAACTTTTTTTGGTAATGGCATATTATTTTTTAACTACAAATAGTTTATTTTTTGAATTTATCATGTCAACTTCTTTTGCTTGATATACAGGTTCTTCAGTATTTTTATACACAAATGTGTTAAACTTGTATGGGTCATAGGTAACAATCATATCTGATGGTGGATTTGGAATATCATCACATGGATACTCACAATAATCAAGTAATGTACCAATAACAAATGCGTGAACATTTTTACTTTTTTCTTTTCTAACTCTATCCTTACCACCAGGTCTAACTCTAAATTCAACATCCCCTAACTTAACATAGTCTGCATGTAATATTACCTTACTATCGTATGTAACTGAAAAAGTATGTTTGTGTAAATTATAATACACCATAACTTTTTTACCTATAAAGATGGAATCAAATTGAGATTCGGTTACTAATATTTTCATTATATCCCTCTAAATTCATTTTCACTTACATAAGTGGCAACAATACTTCTGTAGAATGGTTTGTATCCACCATACGTGTGTTTATTGTCTGACCTAACATATCCGTCATCACTCACCACATAATATCTAATTCTATCTTCAGTTTCATTATACCCAATATAATCCCCTTGGAATATTTCAACTCCTAACTCATCTAAAGTTTTTTGATACAATGAAAATTTCATATTACCAGGTTCTTGTAATTCAACTCGTGAGGTTCCGTAATTTTTAGAAGTTGGTGATAATACTTGAACCAAACCTTTTAACTCAACAGGTACCATAAATTGTATTCCATCTTCGGTTACCTCACCGTAGACATCGTCAGTTTTTGTCTTATATCTATCAACACGATAAAGAACTATTGTAAAGTTCATATCACCCAATAACCATTCTTCCCCCATACCTATGTCTAGAGAGTAATCTTCTCCTCCGAAGAATTTACCTAATCTTGTTATTGGAACTAATTTTTGCATATTATTACTGTTTTAATCTATTATGATATGACTCAGATTCAATAGACGATGAACTAACAACAACATTAACATTAAAATAATTTTTAATTGTATTTTTAATTTCACGATTCCATTGGTCTCTATAAACATCAGTTTTTTTCATGTTGTCTCTTCTTAAAAATTCACTTCCATCAGGGACAATATATGTGACCCTCATGTAGTATTCATCCTCATAAGTTTCCATTGGTTCTAAATTAAAACCCATATCAGATACACCATTAGGTTTAATGACATTCATCATTTTACCTATCAACTTTTCTAATTGTTTTTGATTCATACTCATATATTGATAAATACATTATAATTACTTATATTTAAAGTAATCTTTTATGAAAATATCAACACCACATAAAATTTACATCTCTGATAGCCCAATACATGGGTTAGGAGTATTCGCAAATGAAATAATTTACGAAGGAGAAATCATTGAAATATGTCCTGTAATTGATATGGGGTTAAACAGGGAAAGTAGTCCGATATTAATTGATTACCGATTTAATTGGCCACAAGGAAATGATTGGACAACACAGATAGTCCCTACAGGTTATGGAATGTTGTATAATCATAGTGATAACCCAAATTCAAGTTGGAGGTCAAATTTGGAAAACAACACTTTTGAATTTTACGCAATAAAAGAAATAAATCCTAACGAAGAAATTTTTACATATTATGGTGATATGAGTTATTGGAGCGACGGTAGGACACATACTAATGTTACTTAAATGAGTGAAGCAAGTTTAGAGTCTAAGGCGATAACCTTATTGGAGACTTACGAAGGGGGAAATAATTATCTTATTGAACTTAAAAGAAAATCTCAAATAAATAGAAGATTTTATCCAACAAGAAGTCAGGCAGAATACATAATTAATAACCATGACAAACAACCAAAGGTTGCAAAAAAATGGGTGATACTTGACGCATATTTTGCTCAAAAATTGGCGGATGATAAACTTATGACTGAAATACCTGAAAAGGTATGGGTTGAAAAGTTACTTGCAGACAAAGAAAAAGCGTTTCACATTTGGGGTAGAATAACAGAGACACAAGAATTTCATGATTTTTGGTTACCAAAAGCAGCAATCATTAAAGATAATACGGTAAAAAATGTTGTTATAAATTACGACAAATATTCTCACCGTCCACCACTTGACCATCAAAAAGAATCAATCCAAAAATTAGTAGAAAACAAAAAGTTTATTCTTGCCGATGATATGGGATTGGGTAAAACAACCTCAACAATCATTGCGGCATTAGAATCAGGCTCTAAAAAAGTTTTAATTATTTGTCCCGCAACTTTAAAGATTAACTGGAAAAGAGAGATAGAAAATTATTCAGATAAATCTATCTACATCTCAGAAGGTAAAAATTTTAATGGTGATGCGGATTTTGTCATTATTAATTACGATATTATTAAAAACTTTCACACCACAAAAAAGAAAGAAAACTCCCAAATTCTTGATTCTAATTTTGATTTAGTAATTGTTGATGAAGCCCACTACATTAAAAACGCCACTGCCCAAAGAACAAAATTAATTAATGACCTTGTTAAAAAAGTAGACCGACTTTGGTTATTAACAGGTACTCCAATGACATCAAGACCAATGGATTATTTTAATCTATTAAGTTTGGTTGATTCCCCCGTTGCAAAGAATTGGATGGCATACGCTATTAGATATTGTCAAGGTTATCAATTTAATGCTGGCGGTAGAAAAATATGGAATGTGACAGGTGCTTCCAATCTTGAAGAATTAAGAGACCGAACTGCGGGTCTTACATTAAGACGACTTAAAGAAAATGTCCTTAACCTTCCCGACAAAATTATCACACCTGTATATCTTAGGTTAAAATCTAAAATGTATGAGGCAATTATGGGTGAGTATTATGATTGGTATGATAAAAACCCAGAAGAGTCAAAATCACTTACGGTTCAATTTACTAAATTAACAAAAATACGACAAGTTATTGCTGATGAAAAAATCACTCAAACAATAGAACTTGCCGAGAACATTATTGAACAAGGTAAAAAAGTTATTATCTTCTGTAATTTTACTGATTCATTAGAAAAAATAACAGAACATTTTGGAAAAATGGCTGTTAAACTTAATGGGACAATGTCTAAAACAGAAAAACAATATAGTGTTGACCAATTCCAAGAGAATGATAAAATAAAAGTATTTGTGGGTAATATTAAAGCCGCTGGTGTTGGTATTACATTAACCGCTGCCGAAGCGGTAATCTTTAATGATTTATCGTTTCTTCCTTCAGACCACGCTCAAGCTGAAGATAGAAGTTATAGATACGGGCAAAAAAATAATGTATTAGTTTATTACCCAATATTTGAAAATACAATTGAAGGAATTATCTATGACATACTCAATAACAAGAAACAAGTCATTGCAACTGTGATGGGTGATAATCAAAATACCGCAGACGCAGCCGAAGAAATTTTGAAACGAATTAACCAAATGCGTAATTAAATAAAAACTGGATTATTTATATGTAATGAATAATCTAATTATATGAAAAAAATAGAAGAGAAAATTCAACAACTCGAAACACAAATACTTGAAAACCACATCACCAAAGAAAAAGAGTTATTGATTACCGAAATGAAAAAAATAGGAATAGAAAAATTACCATACTCCTATTCAGCCCTCAAACAGTTTATTGACCCCGAAACAATGAACTTTCACTACAACAAACATTACAAAGGGTATGTAGATAAACTAAACGATGCTTTATCCAAGAAAAAATACGGAGATTTAGAGTTAGAACAAATTATTAAAACAATAGGTCGTTTTGATAAAACAATTAGAAATAATGCCGGTGGAGCTTTTAACCACGCATTATTTTGGAACATGTTAACCCCGACCCCTAAGAAATTAGAAGGGGAGTTGTTAAAAAAAATCACAAAACAATTTGGAAGTTTTACCTCGTTCAAAAAACAATTTGATACTGTCGCCAAAGATAGATTCGGTTCAGGTTGGGTATGGCTAGTACTCACAGCCAAGAACACATTAAAAATTATGTCAACTCCAAATCAAGATAATCCTTTAATGAATGTTATTGAAGGTGGGGGATTTCCAATTTTAGGTTTAGACCTATGGGAACACGCTTACTATCTGAAGTATAGAAACAAAAGAGATGAATATATTGTAAACTTTTGGAAAGTTGTAAATTGGGATTTTGTTTCTAAATTATATGAAATGAAAACAGAAACAAAACTAATGGAATCTGTTAAACTTGAGAAATTAATAACCGAATCTAAAGAGGCAAAATTCTGTGATGCCAAAGAAGTTCAATTCTACAGAGAACTTATCAACAATACAAAAATTAAGAAAATTTATCAAGACGGAGTAACTGACTCACTAAAACAAGTATTCCATCAATTTTGGGTTGAGAGTACTGATAAAGAAATGTCAGGGTTTTACGGATTAGAGTCTAAAGAAGGAAGGTCAATCCTTAATAATTTAAATACAAACTTCAATACGTTTTGTTTATTAACCAGAGCAATCAATATTCAGATTGAAAAATTAGGTAAACCCGAAAAGAAATTTGATTTTTCTAAAAAAGAAAACAGAACAATTACAGAAATTAACCGATTGGTTAAAGCGTTAAATCATTTTAAAACAAAAATATTCACAAAAAATAACGAAGAATTTATTAATATCATCAAAGTATTAAAAAAACTATGGGATAGAGGACAAAAGTCTGAAGATGAGGTATTAGGTAAATTCCAAAAATATTTTGGAGATTCTGCAAAACTTGAAAAACTTGGGGGTCATGGTCAAAAAATAGACGCATTTAAAGGGGAAGATTTGGCAATCACTTTAAATGATAAAAGATATAGAACACAAGTTAAACCATATTCCTCAATCACAAAAGAAAACAACACAATTACGGTTAAAGATACTGGTAATGTTCAACCATATAGTGTAGATTGGATGATATTTATTAATACAAAAACAAATAAAATTTTGATTTTTGATAATAAACCAATAAAAAACCATAACCAATATGTGTTTAATGATTCATCATTAATTCACGAAATAGAATAACTAATATATTTATTGACATGGCAGTAATACCGGAACCAGAAAGAAGTAAAATTTATACAAGAATTAAACATCAGTTAGGTGCACCACTAAGAAGTGTTGAACTTGAAGATGAGATGATGGATTCATTAATGGAGTTAGCCCTTGGGGATTACGAAGAGTATATTCTTCAATGGTTAATTGATTCACAATGGGTTAATCTTGTGAATTTAAACATGAACGAAAGGTCAGTTGCAAGAGCCTTAGTCACAAGAACTATGGATTTTGAACAACAGTTCAGTTATGCTTATTCTAAAATTGTTGGTCTTCAAACTGAAGGTCCTTGGGTTTTAAAGAAAGATTATTTTGTTCTTGAAAAGAATGTTCAAACATACGAAATTCCTGCAGGTAGAGAGGTTAATGAATTACTATGGTTTAGTGACCAACCTTGGACCGCCTTTGGAATAGGTGGTATGGGTGGTGGTTTTGGTGGTATCGGTTTAGGTGCCGACCAAGCAGGATTTGCTCAAATGGGTAATCAAGGTTCTTATTTTATGATGTCAGGTTTTGATTATTTAATTAGAATGCAAGAAGCAAATATTCTTAATAGAATATTAGGTGGTTCAATGACATATAGAATAACAGGATTACCTGATGGTAAAAAGTTAATTCACTTAATGAATACCCCTGGTGGTAAATTTAATTGGTCAAGTTATAGTCAATACGTTGGTAAAGCCGTATGGTATTGGTACTATGATGTTGAACCTGATAGTAGAGCCGATTGTTTAAAAAATAATCCTGATATTATTAAATTACCAACAGATGTACCTATTGAAGAATTATCTTGGGAAGACTTAAATGTTCCTGGTCAGCAATGGGTGAGAAGATGGTTTACAGCATATTGTAAAGAAACTTTGGCGAGAGTTAGAGGTAAATATAGTGGGAACTTAAAGACACCTGATTCTGAAATTGTAATGGATTACCAAAGTTTACTAACCGAGGCCAAAGATGAAAAATCTAAATTAATAGAAGAATTAACAGGAGCTGAAGGATGGTTAACAAGAATGAGACCCGATAAAGTAATGGAAAGAGAAGCGTTAATCGCAGAAAACTTAAACAAACAAATGAAGTTTAGAGCAATGCCTCGTCAAATATATGTAATTTAAATTTATGGCAATTATAAAAACAATACCCTCAAGAAAAATCATTAATGGTTTAGTTATAGACACATCAGAAATCTCAATAGTTTCTGAAACAAATTACCAAACCAATGGTGAATCTTGTATAGTTGTTAGGGGAGTTTCCGACTCAACAGTTATTTTAGACTCAAAAACAACAGACCATGTTGTAGTAAAATCAATGACAAGACTTACAATCATACCTGACACCGGTAAAATTGATGAGGACTATGATGAAATAGTCGCAGAAAGATATGCTTGTATTGAATTTAGGTTTGTTGGTGGTAATTGGTATATTTTAAGTTCAGACGGTTTGAAGCAATCCTAATTTTTCTTCCCAATTTTCTTCTGCCATTTCATACATATAATCAGAATTAAGACCTCTTTTTTCCCAATAAGATAATTCACCATCTGATAATGTCATAACTTCTTCCAAACTATCTTGGTCCCCATTACCTAATGGATAACCATTGATTAATTCACATTGTGCCGTTGTAAAAATACCTCTTTCCTCAGGGGTATTAACAATTAACCCATTTCTAACTTCATCTTTAAAAACAACCATTAAAGGTTCAAGTTTTTTGTTAAATGTTGCAACTGCTCGTGGTACATTATAGTCGCCTGTCAAATCAGGATTGTTATCTAAAATGTCTTTATCTAACATATAACAATTAATCATTACACCATCACTGATTGATTTTGATTTTGGGTCATTAAACAAGTTAAAAGCGTTTGCATCTTTGATTTGTTTTACCGTCATCTTTTGTACATCTCCTTGTGATGATTTGGTTCCATTATTAACATACATAATAACATCACCTAAACTTACATTTAGACTATTTTGTAATGCCAATTCCATATGAGCCATTCTACTCATACTATTACCCGATTTAGTTTTTGTGGTTAATCTTTTTTTATAATCATCAAGACTTAATTTAACTCTTGCTCTTTGAGCAATTTTAGACAATGGAATCTTTTTATCATAAATGGTTTGAAGATACTCATAGTAATACTCAACAAATGCTTTACCATTACCTTCTAATAACATCTTAATACCTTTATCTAAAAACGCCTCAATGTACAATGGTAATTTTTTAGATTTAATACTATTACCAGTTAATTTAATTTTACCCTTGGCATCCATAACCGCATAGTTTTTACGAGCCAAATTAATGGTTGACGGCCAAACACCATCAGTATCAAGAGCCATCTCACCTCTCATAAAAATATCGTTATACTCCGCAACATCCGCTTCAGGCCCATAATACTCTTTACCCTCTTCAACTTTCCAATTCAATCCACGACCAACATAAACTCGGTCTTTTGCATCATCAGGTGTTGAAAAGTTAACACCATCTGTATCCATAACCAATGGGACATATCCTTTGGTCATAAAGAATTTAATCATCTGACGAAGATATTGTCTACCCGTACAAGTAATCTGTTCTCCCATGTACATATCACCCCAAGCATAAACCTGAGGAGCGGACAAGGCACCAAACATAGAGTTAATGAAAATTTTAATTGGTAATTGTTTATTACCATACGATTCAGATTTATTACGGTCAATGTTATAATATTCTTCGGCAAGTTGTTTGTACTTGATACGAGTGTTACGGAAATAACTTAACATCCCTTTCATCGCACCCGTCACATCACAATCAGGAAATACATCGTGTACCAACTGAATAGAAGGATATAGAGACGAGAAATCCAGTTTAAGTACATTCTTACTATAACCAACCTTAAGTAGTCTAGAAAGACCTCCTACGAAGTCAGTCTTTGATTCTTTGGCAGGAATTGCAAGTCCATGTTTGTAAGACCATGCTAACATTAACATTTTCCATAATGTTGCGGTACCCATTGTTGAAACCCTTTCATATGTTGTTGGAATCATTGCCGCCAACAAGAATGAACCTTGGTTGAACTCTTGGTCAACTTTAAGGGTTTCATCTAAGTCATCGTCAAGATACATCTCAACTAACTTATCTCCTGTTATTTTATTGTAGATATCACTTCGTTTCTCACAAACTGCATCAATTTTAGAATCAATACCAACTTTTTTATACTTACCATTTTGAATGTTTAACCAAAAGTCTTCTTTCTTTGTATAGAATGGACCAATATTTAAATGGTCAATATACACACGGTCAGGTGCTTCCGCATTAATGTATTGGGTAATATATTTTAAACCCGCAGCTTTGATACTTGAGTTAATTGCTTGCGCTCTACGAACAGCATGAATTATATCAATAACATTGTAACCCCAAATAGAAGTTTGAGTATAAGACTCAACCTCATTGGCAAGTTTTAACATACTATCTTTTCTTGTAAATGAATGGTCGGGATGCAATGATTTACAAATTTTCTTTGGGTCAATATTTAAAATCTTACATCTTTCAAATATCCAATGCCAGTCAAAGTTTGCAGAATTATAACCACCAATAATACTTGGTTTGAGTTCGTTAATTACTTTGAAAAATTCAATGATGGCATTTCTCTCTTCAGATTCATCCACACATTCAATAACTCTATGGTAACCTTTATTGGTTTTAATTCCAATCATGAAAATACGACCGTCTTGAGGTTCAAGGGCAGTCGTCTCCAAGTCATAAACCATTCGGGTAACTTCTTCGTAATTTTCAAATCCTTTGAATAATCTTTTTTCTTTGGATATTAAATATTGTTCTACAGGAGGTAGAATTATTACTTTATCTTTGGTTTTATCTCCCCATGGGTCACATCCGCCTTCTCTAAAGAATTGGATAAGTTCTCTGTAACCTTTAAGTGATTTAACCATAAAAGTCATACCCTTTTGTAATCTTTCATTACCGTGGGTTTCTAATTTTTCAATCATAATACCATGTTTGGTCATGGCTTCTTTTTGAGCTGCTTTGGAACCTTTGTAAAAATTAATTTGACGTAAGTCTCCTACCCAAGCAAATGGGGTAAATGTGTCTTTACGGATTTCTTTTCCTTTACCAGGAATTTCTTTAATTTTGTAGATGCAGTTCTCACGATAGTCGTACTCAATGGCAACTATAAATTCTTCTGGGTCATTTCCATGTAGAAACGACTCAATGTATTGGTCTGTAAACATATTTTGTGTAGGAGTGGTTTATTGGCAATCACGTCATTGTGAAGTTCACCTTACTCATTGTATACAAATATAGAAAATTAAAATGGTTTGTCAAATTCTATTAACTAAAAAACCCAACACTTTTATGTTGGGTCATTCATTAATATTTGTTGATGTTGTGTTTTGGTTTTCTATTGTAAGTTTTTTTACTTTTTTGAATTGATGGTCTTGAAGCTGCCCATATTTCTTGCATTGTGAAAGTTACTGTTGTCATGATTTCTGTGGGTGTTAGGGGTTGTTGTTATTGAGTACAAAGATAGTAAACTATTTTAAACCTACAACATAAATCTTGGACTATTTTTAGTTTTTCCAAAAGTTTTTAGGTAGTCACCATTCTCTGAAAATACTGAAGTAACTATTGTATAGTTTATTAAGTCTTCCGTGAATAACAAAAATTCAATAAAATTCATGTATTGAGGTAAATTTAATTCATTACCAACTTCTTTTATAAAAACTACTGAATTTTTGGGATTATTTAAATTTGACATCCTTTTTTTAATAATATAAAAAT
>Ga0255102_1000357_pt1 | contig 12744 bp, 9 predicted proteins | sample Law_Cont_RepA_0h_FD_188448 | JGI IMG/M metagenome (GOLD analysis project Ga0255102, IMG submission 188448) | Freshwater microbial communities from St. Lawrence River, New York, United States - Law_Cont_RepA_0h | ecosystem: Environmental > Aquatic > Freshwater > River | place: USA: New York... | reverse complement strand
TTCAGAGAGTGCCTTTCGATTGCCTGTAAATGCGCCAAACCTGCGCACATCGACATCCCACAAATCAACACTGGGTTCACCACCCACAATCCACTCCGCCATCAAGCGCCCTGCACCACCAGAGTTGGCAATGCCTGCTGAATTGAAACCAGCACACACAAAATAGTTTCGAACTTCAGGTGCCTCACCCAAAATAAAATTGCCATCGGGCGTGAAACTCTCAGGTCCATTGAGCAACATTTTGACTTTGGCTGTTTCCAAACAAGGCGTGCGGTGAATGGCGTTTTGCATCAAAATTTCAAACTGATCCCAATCCTCGCCCAGCAACTCAAATTGAAAAGTTGAAGGAATAGGGTGCACATTCCAAGGTTTGGCCACAGGCTCAAAGCCGCCCATCACCAGACCACCCACTTCTTCTTTGTAGTAAATGTAGCCATCTGGGTCTCGCACAACGGGCCACATGGGATGGATGCCCTCTATCTTGTCGGTCACAATGTAGAAATGCTCGGCAGAATAAAGCGGCACGTTGACACCGGCCAACTGACCAAATTGACGCGCCCATTGGCCCGCACAGTTCACCAAGATATCGCACTGAATGTCGCCTTGTTTGGTTTTCACACCCTGCACGCGACCTTCATTCAAGTCAACACCTGTGACTTCAATGTCCTCAAAAATTTTGATGCCATGCAGCCTTGCCCCTTTGGCCAAGGACATGCACAAATCAGCAGGATTGGCCTTGCCGTCTCCAGGAATCCAAATGCCGCCTGCTAAGTCATCGGTTCGAAGCAAGGGTGCACGCTCACCCACCTCTTGTGGCGTGATTTCATGAACCTCCACACCAAAGCTTCTGGCCAAAGCAATTTGTTTTCGCAAAACTTTCATGCGCTCTGGCGTGCGCGCCACATTCACGCTGCCGCATTGTTTCCAACCTGTGGCTAAGCCCGTTTCTGCTTCTAGCGTTGAATAAAGTTCAATGCCGTACTTGCTCATGCGCGTCATGTTTCGATTAGGACGCATTTGACCCACCAAGCCAGCCGCATGCCAAGTGGTGCCACTGGTTAACTTGCCCTGCTCTAACAAGACCACATCGGTCTGACCCAATTTGGCCAAGTGATAAGCCACAGAACAGCCCGCAATGCCACCGCCTACGATGACAATTTTGGCCTGAGTTGGAAAGCTTTGTGTTGCCATGAATGAGATCTCCTAATGCGTGTCCTCAACCACTAACCCAAACGAAGTGCTGCAACGCCAGAAAGAATGGCCACAGTCCCTGCAATTCTTTGTCGAGTCCAAACTTCTTTCAAAAACCAAGCGCCAATCAGCGCTGCAAAAAAAACCGATGTTTCTCGTAGCGCAGCCACCATGGCCACAGGCGCGACGGTCATGGCCCACAGTGCAATGGCGTAAGACCCAATGGAGGCAAATGCGCCACCTGATGCGACAGGCCAACGCTTGCGCACATAGGGCCAGACTTGCCCTTTGCGCTGCATGAAAACCAAAATGGCAAACGGCCAGCCATCCAATACAAACAACATGCAGATGTATTGCACTACATGGCCTGAAATGCGCGCGCCTTTGGCATCGATGACGGTGTAAATGGCAATCAGCACAGCATTGATCAAAGCAAACACGATGGCTTTGCGGTGAGTCCACCACTCGCGCGTAATGCCCAACAACAAAACACCGCCGCTGATACAAGCTACACCCAACCAAGCCAACGGTGTCAAGTCTTCACCGATGAATGCAAAGGATGTAAGTGCCACCAACATGGGCGCAGTACCCCGCATCAAAGGATATGTGAGCCCCAGTTCACCATGACGATAGGCTCCGGCTAACGCAAAGTAATAACCGACGTGAACCACCAAGGAGCCCAAGATATAAGGCCAAGATTCTGCAGGCGGTGGGCCAACATACAAACAGACAGGAAGGGCCAACAGCGAGCACAGGACATGGATCAGGGCCGTGTCTAGGGTTTTGTCGGAGCTAGACTTCACAAGCGCGTTCCAGCTGGCGTGAAGCAGTGCCCCAAAAAGGACCAATAACAAAACGGGCCAAGTCATGGCCATCTCAGTCTTTCAACGCACAGCGTCTTGCAATTTGCATGTAATGGGAAAGTTCTGGCGTCTGAGTCTCTGGCTGTTTGGCCAAGTCATCCCAGAGTCTCAAACGAACTGCATCTGAAGCTCCGGGCTCTTCTATGAATTGTGCAGCTTCTTCTGCAGTAAAAATTCCACCTTGCAGTTTCAAGCTTCGCTTGGAGTCTTCAGACAAAGCACCATAGTATTCAGGACGCGTGGCGCACAAATATCGTTTGGCGTCCACATGACGCTGAACAACATCAATTACAGCTTCAGAGAAAAGTCCGCGCAAAAAGGGAACAACGCGGTATTGATGCACGTCATCGACACCCTGCATGCTGGGCGTTTCTCCCAAGTCATGCAGCAAATGCCCCAAGTCGTGCAGAAAAGCCGCCGTGACCAATTCGTCGCTAGCTTCCTCTTGCTCACCCAAGTGAGCTGACTGTAAAGCATGCTGAAGTTGTGTCACAGGCTCACCGCTGTACTGCTCATGCCCGCGTTGTTGAAACAACGCTTCGATGTCGTTAAGTGTCAAGGCCATGGTACCAATATGCTCTCATTAATGAATTAATCGGTTAAAAGATCAGGCTGTTTAAGCCGAGTGCTTGTCAGTGCACCTGCTTGTTCCAAAATAGGATATGCAATGGAACAAATGTGCGAATTGATGCGTTTCAAATCGCTGATTAAATCAATGTGCAAAGAGCTGGTGCCAATACTTTCAGGTGTGTTTTCCTGCAAGCGCGCCAAATGACGATTGGCGTATTCATGCTCTAGATTTCTAAATTGCACTTTTTGCTCCAACAGTGCTTCTGCATTACGAACTCCACCCTCTAAGAAAACACTCATACCCAACTGCAAATTGGCCACCAAGCGTTGGTGCAAATCGTCGATTTCTGCAAAACCAGCTTCTGAGAAATTTCGACCTTTGGCTATTTTTTTGTCTTCAATGTCTTGAAGCACTCGCTCAATGATGTCGCCCACTTGTTCCATATTGATGGCAAATGACATGATATCGGCCCAACGCTGTCCCTCTCTTTGCGACAAAGCCTCACGTGAAATTTGCGTCAAATAAAATTTGATAGCGGAATACAAATCATCCACACCATCGTCCATTTCACGCAATTTAGCAGCCAGTAAAGCATCGTTGTTTTGAATCACTGGCACGATACCGCGCAACATTGTCTCCACCACATCAGCTTGGTGCAAAGCTTCACGCGCCGCACAGGAAATGGCCAAGGAAGGCGTTGATAAAGCTGTAGGGTCAAGATATTTGGGCTGAACTTTGTTGTTATCGACCTCAACGGAAGGCAAGTATTGGGTCAACAACTTACCAACTTTTCCCGTAAACATGATCATTGACATTGCAAGTAGCATATTGAACAAGAAATGAAAACTCACCACAGCATCAAACCCTAGGGCTTGAATATCGTCTGCAAAAGGTATGTACATACTTAAAAAAGGAATAGCCAGCGTACAACCAAGCGCTTTAAAGATTAAATTCCCCAAGGGCACACGCCGTACATCAGCAGATGATTTGGACATGGTTAAAAAAGCCAGTAAGCCACTGCCCAAATTGGCACCCAAGACCAAACTCAAGGCCATGGACATGGACACTACTTGTGTATGGCACAGCGTTGCTGTCAATAGGACCATGGCCAAACTAGAATACGAGACGACCGTTAAAAGTGCACCAATCAAAATCAAAATAACTGGGTCGTTGGGCAAAACGCTGAGCAACACATGCATGCCATGCGACTGAGTAATAGGCGTTGTTGCTTCAACAATCAAGTGCAATGCCAGGGTCATCAAACCCAAACCAATCGATACGCGACCCCAACGGCCCCACGTATTGTTTTGATTGGCAACAAACACCACTACGCCCAGCACAATCAACAAGGGAGACAACCAACTTAAATCAAATGAGAACATTAAGGCCATCAAGCTGGTGCCGACATCAGCACCAAGCATCATGATGAGTGCCGTTGACGTGAGAAATATACCCTGCCCAACAAAAGAGCTCACAATCAAACAAGTTGCGGTACTAGATTGCAACAGGCTACTAACCCCCAAACCTGATACAAAAGCCAAAGCAGGCTTATTCATGCTGCTGGCCAACAAATCTCGCAGAGAACCGCCTAAAACTCGCAAGATGCCTGTACGCACGGTGTGCGTGCCCCACACCAAAAGTGCAATGGCTGCCAGCAAGTTCAATAAGTTGTACATTCTTTCAAACCCAAGGGATTGAATAGGTTTTGATATTCGTAAAGCTCTTAATGGCTTCTTGCACTCCTTCTTTGTAGCCCAAGCCAGAATCCTTGATGCCGCCAAATGGCGTGAGTTCGAGTCGGTAGCCTGGCACCTCACGCACATTGACCGTGCCCATTTGAAGCTCATTCACAAACCGCACAATGTAGTCCATTCGATTGGTACAGACACCGCTAGAAAGACCATAGGCTGTACCATTGGCAATACGAATGGCCTCATCAATGTTCTTGAACTGAATGATGGGTGAAACAGGACCAAAGGTCTCCTCTTTCACAAGCATCATTTCGGGCGTTACTTGGTCCAAAACTGTAGGCGAATACAAGGCACCGTGGCGCTGGTTTCCGACTAACAAACGCGCGCCCTGTGCGATGGCCTCGTTGACGCGAGACTCAAAGAATTGGGCCGCCGCTTCATCAATCACAGTGCCCATGAGGTTCTCTAAATCGGCAGGATCGCCATACGGCCACGCCTTGGTTTTTTGTACCACCAAATCAGTAAATTCAGCAGCTACCGATTGGTGCACCAACATGCGCTTGACAGCAGTACAACGCTGACCTGAATTTTTATATGACCCCTGAACAGCCAAGTTAGAAGCCTCTTCTAAATCAGCGTCTTCCATCACGATGAGGGGGTCGTTGCCACCCAACTCCAAGATAATGCGGCGATAGCCAGCTTTGTTTGCAATGTACTTGCCAATAGCAACACCACCGGTAAATGTAATGAGATCAACACAGGGGTGCGTCAACATCTCATCGGCAATTTCTCTTGGATCGCCTGTAATCACACTCAGCATCTCTGGCGGCAAGCCAGCTTCGTACAAGAGGTCGGCAAAATAAATGGCCGAGAATGGCACCTTCTCCGAAGGCTTCAAAACCATGCGGTTGTTGGTAGCCACGCTGGGAATCACTTTGTGTGCCACCTGATTCATGGGGTGATTGAATGGTGTGATGGCTGTGATCACGCCCAGCAAGGGCGCGCGCTGTGTATAAACCCGTCGCTGTTTGCCATGGTGCGTTAAGTCGCAACTGAAAATTTGCCCATCGTCTTTTAGCACTTCTTGCGCACCAAACAACAACACATCACTGACGCGACCAGCCTCATAAACGGCATCCTTGATGCACAAGCCAGCTTCTGCTGAAATGAGATTGGCAATGTCATTCAAGTGATCTCGCACCAAGGCTGCTGCCTTGTTCAAAATGGCTGCTCTGTCGAACCTGGTCAATTGCGGTTTGTAGGCATGGGCCAAAGCATAAGCCTGTCGCACCTCTTCCAACGTAGCCTTGGGCACAGTACCAATGCGCTCTGCCGAATAAGGATTGAACACCTCAATGGCACGATCTCTGCCAGCACCTACTTTTTGGCCGCCAATGCGCATGGCATCGAGTTGATGATCTCGGATAAATTGGGCAACTTGACTCATGACAATCACCTTCTCAAACTTCAAGCAGATTGGCCAAAATTCAAAGCCAAATCAAACGCGTCAAAATTGCGCCAGCGGCGTTGCCTGTCTAAATTGGGCACTGCACGGTTCATAACCAAAGGAACGCGCTGCTCACTGATGCCGCCATGCGAGCGCAAAGGCACATCAAGTCCCGACAAATCATGTTTAGATTTGGAGGTACCCAGAACTGTATCGCGCTCAGAAACCACCACCAAGTCACCCAATCTGTCTGCAGGCAGTTCAAATTGAGCGGCTGCTTGCTCGCGCGTTAACACCACTTCGATGCCGTGCTCTGCTTGAAGTTTTTGACAGACCGCCACAGGATCTGTGCCTGCTGGCAAATAGATCGTAGCAAATGATCCTAGGGCGCCATGGTGCACCACATAAGGATCTGTAATCGGCAAGATCACTCGCACCGAACCCACACCCAACCAGGCATCAAACCAGTCTTGCAAATAAATGACTTTAGGCTGGCCATCCATGCCCACCTTGGCATTCATACCGTGATCAGCAGTTAACACCACCACACATCCCATGGCATCAAGTTCTGCCATGTAGCGGTCCATCATGGCGTAGAACTCATTGGCTCCAGCCGTGCCAGGTGCAAATTTGTGTTGAATGTAATCGGTGGTGGAAAGATACATGACATCGGGTCGCTCGTTTTTCATGAGCCATACCCCTGCTGCAAAAACAAATTCAGACAAATCTGCGCTGTAAACACTGGGTAAAGGCTTGCCAACTTTTTGGAGCACATCGTCTATGCCATGCTCTGCCACGCTGGCCTTGTCGGCCTTCTCAGCTGAAAAACAAATACCCTTCATTTGATGACCTAGCAACTGACGCAGCTTGTCCTTGGCAGTGATCACGGCCATCTTGCAACCTGCATCTGATAGTGCAGCCAACAATGAAGGTGCCCTCAACCACTTAGGGTCGTTCATCATGACCTCCACATTGTTGGCGCTGTCGTACAAATAGTTGCCACAAATACCATGCACACTGGGTGGCGCGCCAGTCACAATTGATAAGTTATTGGGATTGGTGAAACTCGGGACTACGCAATCGGCTTGTAAACCTGTGCCCGTGGCTAGCACTTTTTTCATCCAAGGCATATGACCACCCGCCACTGCCTGACCCAAGTAATCGGGTTCGCAGCCATCCACACAGACCACCACCACTGGCTGCTTTGGCATTTGATATGTTCTTTGATTGACTAGCATGACATTTCCTTTTTTATGGCGCCGCGCGCTCTGAATATTTGACGTAATTTCGAATGGTTCTTTCGCGACTCATGAGCACATGCTGTCGCAAAGCCTCTGCAGCTTTGACGCCATTGCGTGAGCCAATAGCTTCCAATATATCTCTGTGCTCATTGACAGATGTCACCAGCAAGGCATGGTCAGAAAAATTGCGCCGCCTAAACAAACTCAATTCTCGAGTCAGCTTGCGGTACAAACTGATTAATTTTTGATTGCCTGCATAAGACACCATGGCTTCATGGAACTCAATATTCAATCGGTAGTAAGTTGCTTCATCTTCAGTCTTGACTGCAGACTCCATTTGAAGCACCAAGCTTTTCAAATAACTTAATTGTTGTTCGGTGGCATTGGTCGCCAAAGTGCTGCCCACATGCGCCTCCATCATGGCGCGCAGATCAAAAATTTCGAGCGCTTCTTCTAGTGGAATTTGACGCACATAAACGCCCCGATTTTTCTCCAAACCAGCTTCTTCCAAAACTCGAAAAGCCTCTCTAACGGGGCCTCTCGATACACCAAGTTTTTCTGCAATCGACGCCTCAGTCAGCTTGTCACCGGGCCCCAACTCTCCCGAATTAATCAAGCGCTCAATCTCCTGCTGCACCGCACCCGTCAGGGAGTGTTTTTGCAACATCGCGATCGTGGCATTGGCGTCTAGCGCAATCGACAGTTGTGTTCGGGCTTGTGCGATTTCAGTCGTCATGCAAAGAATTTGATCACAACTCAGTAAATTGTCAACAATTTACAAAAAACAATTGACATTCAGTTATTCTTCGATTCCAATGATTTTCATGGGCTTGTCACATCGCTGTCACAGCTCTGGTGGAAAGTTATCGTTTTTAACTTGATAAGGATGACGAATGCGCGCACTTTACAAATCTGCACTCTTGATAGGCGGTCTACTGCTAGGCTCAATGGCTTTGGCTCAAAAAACGCAGCTGTTGGTCTACACAGCTTTGGAAGTGGATCAACTGAAGGCTTATCAAGAGGGTTTCAACAAAGTCCACCCCGAGATTGAACTCAAATGGGTTCGCGATTCAACCGGCGTCATCACTGCCAAACTTTTGGCGGAAAAAGCCAACCCACAGGCAGACGCTGTGATGGGCGTAGCTGCCACCAGCTTGGCCTTGATGAAGAAAAACGGCATGCTCGAGCCATTTGCGCCCCTGAATTTGGACGCCATCATGCCCCAGTACCGCGACAAAGCCAATCCACCTGCTTGGTGGGGCATGGATGTCTGGGGCGCGACCATTTGCTTCAACACAGTCGAAGCCAAAAAACGCAATATTCCAAAACCAGAAACTTGGAAAGACCTCACCAAGCCTGAATACAAAGGCCAAGTGGTCATGCCCAACCCCGCTTCCAGTGGTACAGGTTATTTTGATGTCATCGCATGGCTCACTTTGTTTGGTGACCAAAACGGCAAAGGCGGCGGTTGGAAGTACATGGACGGCCTGCATGAAAACATTGCGCAATACACGCACTCCGGATCGAAACCTTGCAACATGGCCGCCAGCGGAGAATATGTTGTAGGAATTTCATTTGAGTACCGCGCCAATGCCAACAAAGCCAAGGGCGCTCCCATCGACTTGGTGTTCCCTAAAGAAGGTTTAGGTTGGGACCTTGAGTCGTTCGCCATTCACAAAGGCACCAAGAAATTGGATGCTGCCAAGAAACTGGCCAACTGGGCTTCAAGCAAAGACGCCATGAAACTTTATGGCAAAAACTTTGCGATCACCGCTCACCCTGGCGTGGCAGAACCATTGGCCAACGTACCCAAAGACTATGAGTCACGCTTGGTCAAATTGGACTTTGAATATGCTGCTGAGCAACGCGAGCGTATCTTGGCCGAATGGAACACTCGCTACAACGGCAAATCTGAAAAGCGCTAAATTCATTTAAACGGCCGCCTGGCATCGCCAAGGCGGCCTTTTTTGTTGGTCACTCATGTCTGCAAGCCCCTTCATTTCTCTTTCAAATCTCCACAAAGCTTTTGGTCAGTTTGTTGCGCTTCAAGACATAAACTTAGACATATTTCCTGGTGAGTTGGTGTGTTTCTTAGGCCCCTCGGGCTGTGGCAAAACAACTTTGCTGCGCATCATTGCGGGGCTTGAAGTCCAAACTCGCGGCGTCATTCATCAAGCAGGGCGCGACATCTCAAAAGCCCACCCGGCAGAACGCGACTACGGCATTGTGTTCCAGAGCTATGCCCTGTTTCCTAATCTCAGCGTTGCAGACAACGTGGCTTATGGCTTGGTCAATCGCAAAGTGTCGAGAGATTTAGCTCAACAAAGGGTGCAAGAACTTTTGAAGCTGGTGGGATTGCCTGGCAGTGACCACAAATATCCCAGCCAACTTTCTGGCGGGCAGCAACAACGCATTGCTTTGGCGCGAGCCTTGGCCACATCGCCAGGTCTGCTGTTGCTGGACGAGCCCTTGTCTGCGTTAGATGCCCTTGAGCGTGTTCGATTACGTGGAGAAATCAGGTCATTGCAACAAAGCTTGGGCGTCACCACCATCATGGTCACGCACGACCAAGAAGAAGCTTTAAGCATGGCCGATCGCATTGTGGTCATGAACCATGGCTGCATCGAACAAGTGGGCACACCGACTGAAATCTACAGAGAACCTGCCAGCGCATTTGTGGCAGATTTTGTGGGCCAAGTGAACGTTTTAAATGGCCATGTTTCGAACAACGCATTGCAATTGAGCGAGATGCAAATTCCTTTAACGGACATCCCCACCCAGTCACGCAGTGAGGGTGATGTCAAAGTGTATTTGCGGCCTGAAGATGTATTGGCCATGCCCGTTTTGACGGGCGAAGCTTATGTCTTTCAATCTACCATTCACGAGATAGAGTTCATGGGGGCTTTCTGCCATGTCCATGTCTTGGCACCCACACTCTCCAAAGAACCACTGACTGTTTATTTGTCGCTCAATTATTTGGCAGAGCAAGGGCTTCAAGCTGGCTCTAACCTTCTACTCAAACTGATGCCAGAGCGTCTCAAATTGTTTTGAAACAGACTTGACCCTCGCATGACGTACGTTTTATCCCAAGTGACACAGCGCAAGCATTGGAGCGATTGGATTGGATTCGCGGGTTTGGCCTTGGTTCTCTTCATGTTGTTGGCGTTTTTAGCAGCACCTCTGCTGGCCATTCTTCTGCAAGCGGCCCAAGATGATCAGGGCCAATTTGTTGGCCTGCGCAACTTTTCTAGTTACCTGCAAACACCCTCTTTGTTGCAGAGTCTTTGGAACAGTATTTGGGTTTCTTCTTTGGTCACGTTCATTGTGGTGCCATTGGCTTTTGTCTTTGCATACGCCCTGACCAGAAGCTGCATCCCTGGCAAAACCATTTTCCGAGCCATCAGCCTCATTCCACTTTTAGCACCCTCCTTGCTTTCGGCCATTTCACTCATCTATTGGTTTGGCAACCAAGGGGTCTTGAAAGACGCCATGCAAGCTATCGGGATTGATCAAATTTATGGCGCACCAGGCGTGGTGATCGCAGAATGTTTCGCCGTTTTTCCGCATGTGCTCATGATTTTGGTCACCGCCCTCACGCTGGCCGATGCACGCCTTTACGAGGCGGCCGATGCCCTGGGCACCAGCGCTCAGAGAAAGTTTTTCACCATCACATTGCCAGGCGCCAAGTACGGTTTAATCTCGGCTTCCTTGGTCAGCTTTACTTTGGTCATGACTGATTTTGGCATTCCTAAAGTCATCGGTGGCAACTTCAACATGATGGCCACTGATATTTTCAAGTTGGTCATTGGTCAACAAGATTTTTCCAGAGGTTCGGTGGTGGCATTGCTGCTTTTGTCGCCAGCCGTCTTAAGCTTTGGTGTAGACCGCTATGTAAGTGCTCGCCAAACGGCCATGCTAAGCGCAAGAGCCGTGGCCTTTTTACCCAAACCCGACGCGCGTCATGACCTGCTCATGATGTCTTTCTGCACCTTCATTGCATGCCTTATGCTGGCCATGTTGGGCATGGCTGTTTTTGCATCTTTCGCCAGTTTTTGGCCATACAACCTAACACCTAGCCTGATTCATTACAAGCTGGGTTTGATCGATGGCGATGTAGGCCAAGGATTTATCAACAGCTTGAAAATGGCATCGGGTACCGCCGTCTTTGGTACCTTGCTGGTGTTTGTCACAGCCTATTTGCTTGAAAAAACCAAAGGCATGAACTTGGTTCGCGCACCACTTCATATGTTGGCCGTGATTCCTATGGCAGTGCCAGGATTGGTCTTAGGACTGGGTTATATCTTTTTCTTCAACATGCCTAGCAACCCATTGCACGGCATGTACCAAAGCATGACCCTGCTAACCCTTTGCACCATTGTTCACTTTTACACCACAGGGCATTTAACGGCCACCACGGCACTGAAATCTTTGGATGCCGAATTTGAATCGGTCAGCGCTTCACTCAAAGTGCCTTTTTACAAAACCTTCTGGCGCGTGACTCTGCCCATTTGTACACCTGCCATGGTGGACATCGCACGGTATTTTTTCATCAATGCCATGACCACTATCTCAGCGGTGGTGTTTTTGTATTCTCCAGAGAATAAAGTGGCTGCCATTGCTATTTTGAATTTAGATGAAGCCGGTGACATAGGCGCGGCTGCGGCCATGGCTGTTTTAATTGCACTTATTTCAGCTTGTGCCACTGTATTTTTTGCTTGGCTCAGCTGGCTAGTAGACAAACGAACGCAAGCTTGGCGTCGCCGATAATTTTTGATTCTGATCTGATACATTTTTTAAATCCCTTTGAGACAAGAGACACATTCACCATGCAACGCGAAGCCATTCTTCTCACACCCGGCCCCTTAACCACCACCCTGCGCACCAAGCTGGCCATGCTGCGAGATTGGGGGTCATGGGACAGTGAGTTCATTGCCATGACTGCACGGGTTCGCAAAAGCTTGCTGAACATTGTTCACGGACACGAAACCCATGTGGTGGTGCCACTTCAAGGCAGCGGTACCTTTAGCGTGGAAGCTGCAGTTGCCACACTGGTCCCCTCAAGCGGCCACATTTTAGTTTTGGACAATGGCGCCTATTGCAAAAGAGCAGCCAAACTGTCCACCATGATGGGGCGCAAAACCACCGTTGTGCCAACACCAGAAGATCAATGCGTCTCGCCCAGTGCACTAGAGGCCCTGCTCCAAAAAGACGCCAGCATTACGCATGTGGTGCTGATTCACTGCGAAACAGGGGCGGGGGTTTTAAACCCTCTCCACGACATTGCCAAAGTTTGCGAGAAGCACAGCAAAGGTTTGATTGTGGACGCCATGAGTTCATTTGCCGCGCTGGAAATTGACGCACGCACCACACGCTTTGACGCCCTCATTGCCGCCAGTGGCAAATGCCTAGAAGGTGTACCCGGTATGGGCTTTGTGTTTATTCGCAAAGCCATTTTGGACAACTGCGCTGGCAACAATTCTTCCTTGGCCATGGACTTACACGACCAATACGTGTACATGGAAAAAACCGGTCAATGGCGCTTTACACCACCGACCCATGTGATGGTGGCCTTGGCAGAAGCCATTCAACAGTTTGAAGAAGAAGGTGGACAGCCCGCCCGTTTGAAGCGTTACCAAAGCAATTGCAAAACTTTGATTGAAGGCATGTCCGCATTAGGCTTCAAACCCTATTTAGACCCTGCAGTTCAAGCGCCGATCATTGTGACCTTCCATGCACCGGC
>Ga0255102_1000347_pt1 | contig 12942 bp, 5 predicted proteins | sample Law_Cont_RepA_0h_FD_188448 | JGI IMG/M metagenome (GOLD analysis project Ga0255102, IMG submission 188448) | Freshwater microbial communities from St. Lawrence River, New York, United States - Law_Cont_RepA_0h | ecosystem: Environmental > Aquatic > Freshwater > River | place: USA: New York... | reverse complement strand
AATAGACTCCGATGTTTGTAATATAATAAAAGCTCAATTACTTTATTTAGACTCCGAGTCAGATGAGGATATTTCAATTTATATTGATTCACCTGGTGGATCTGTTTACTCAGGTTTAGGTTTATTGGATGTTATGGACTTTGTTAATTGTGATATCTCAACTGTCAATACCGGATTAGCAGCATCAATGGGAGCTGTGATTCTTTGTTCAGGAAAAAAAGGAAAAAGAAAAGCTCTTAAAAGAAGTAGAACTATGATACATCAACCACTAACTTATGGAGGATGGATGCAACAAGCATCAGATGTTGAGATTGAAGCAAAAGAGATGAATCACTTGAAAAAAGAATTATACGAAATTATTTCCGATAGAACAGGTCAAACTTATGATAAAGTTTATAAAGATGGAGACAGAGATTACTGGATGTCATCTAATGACGCAAAAAAATATGGAATGATTGATGAAATTATTACAAAAAGAAAATAAAAAAACCCACTCAATTGAGTGGGTTTCTTTTTTTAGTTCGTTTTTGATTTTGGCTTACGAGGTTTTGAAGTCGTCTTCTCTACCTTAGTCTCTTCTTTCTTAACCTTAGCTTTGATATCTTTAGCCGTTACTTTAGCCTCAGGTTTATCAACTGGTTTAGCTTTCGGAGTCTTAGGTTTTTTAGGAGCTTCAACTTTAGGAGCCTCAGCTTTTACTGGTGCTACAATAGGAGCCTCAGTTTTTACCGGTGCTACAATCTTAGCTTCTACCTTTACCTCAACAGTTGCCTGTTTGTTACCAAAACCAAAAAATTTCTTAATCGATTCCCACATAATTTTGAGTTATTTTTTATTATATATCAATAAGTGACCATCCCCCTTATAAAAAACCTTAAAAAAATCAAGAAAATAAACATCAATGTTGATTTTATATATAAACACAAGATGAAGTTTACCTATGACAAATCCACGGAAGAGATTGTTGTTACATCAGCAACAAGAATTGAATACCATCAGTTAAACTTGTGGTTAACAAGACATGTAAAGGGTTATAAATATATGCCAGCTTTCAAAATGGGTGTTTGGAATGGTCAACAAACATACTTCAGAAATGGAAGAATAAATTTAGGTCTTTGGAAAGAAGCAATGAAAGGTTGTAAAGAAATTGATATGCCTTTTATATTGGAGAATAAAGAAGAATTCCCTTTAAATAGAGATGTGACTTTAGAAAGCGTTCAAGAATTCTGTAAAGATTTTTTTAAATTTCATAAAGCCAAAACAAAGTCAGGAGAATGGGTTCAATTTATACCATACGAACATCAAATTGAATCAGCTTATAAAATTTTAAAAAATAGATATTGCATGGCAGAGGTGGCAACTTCTGGGGGTAAATCTCTAATAATATCTATTGTAATGTTTTATACCCTAAAACATATTCAACCAGATGCTAAATTTTTAATTATTGTTCCTTCTATAACATTGGTAACACAATTCTACGACAACATTGTGGAATACAACTGGGGTATAAATAATTTAGCAGAAATGAGAGAAAAGAAGATTGAATCAATTACCAACTCAGAAGCTAAATACACACCTTGTGATGTTAGAGTTGAAGAAGTTATGTCTGAAAGACCTCGTAAGTATTCCGGAACTCAAGATGCAAATGTTTATATCGGAACATATCAATCATTGGAAAAATGGCCAAAAGAGTTTTTTCAACAATTTCATACTGTAATAACAGATGAGGCTCACGGAGCTAAAGCTAAAACAATTACAACTATTCTACAAAAGACATTTAAACATGCTTATTCAAGATTCGGAGTATCCGGAACTTTTCCAGAAGATGATACTTGTGAAATTCTAACAATACAAGCGGTTTTGGGACCAAAGATAACCGAAGTTTCTGCAAGTGAATTAAAAGAAAAAGGAATTATCACTCCTATGGAAATTAGGGCAGTAATAATGAATCATAATGATAAAGAATTCGATGAAAGAATTCAGATAATCAAAAAAAGTGGTAATGGAAAAGATGCTTTCGAATTAGAGAAAGCTTACATCCACGTTTCTGAAAAAAGATTAGATTTCATCAAAAAAATTGTAGAAAAGTGTGACTCTAATACACTTCTTCTTTTTCACACAATAGATTATGGTCATCAAATATTTAATAAGTTAGAAAAGGAATTACCTGGTAGAGATTATTATTATATTGATGGTGAAATATCTGGAAAAAAGAGAGAAGTAATAAAAAAACAAATGGAAGTAACCGATGGTAACGTTAAAGTTTTAGTTGCTTCTTTTGGAACATTATCTACAGGAGTATCAATTAATGCGATATTTAATGTGATATTCGCAGACTCATTTAAATCCGAACAAATAATTATACAATCTATAGGCAGAGCTCTTAGATTACACTCTGAAAAAAAGAAAGCAAATATCTTTGATTTAGTTGACGTTTTTGATAGTAATAATATGGGAAATATTTTATTTAGACATTTCAAAGAAAGAGAGAAATTTTATCAAAAAAGACAATATCCTTATAAGGTCATCAAGATAAATCTGTGATGTAAAAGACCCTCATTAATATATAAAATATGAAACTTGAGGCCAAGGGAACGTATATAAGCAAATTAGGTAAAGACCAGAAAAAAAACTTAGATGTTTTAATTCAAGTTTTAAAAGAGGGTGGAATTACTAATCCAATTTTTATTGCAGCAGCGTGTGCTATCGCGAGTAAAGAAAGCGCATTTGTTATGAAAAGAGAAAATATGAACTACACTAGTGTAGCAAGACTAAAGGAAGTTTTTGGTTTAGATGCTACTAAAGCATCTGAGATTGTAGGAAATGAAAAGGCTATTGCAAACTGGGTTTATGGTGCTCAACCTTATGGTAAAAGAAGCAAAAAAGACGCATACGGAAACGTTGGAGCAAATGATGGTTATATCTATCGAGGTGGTGGTCTTAATGGAATTACATTCAAATCAGGATTTGAAAAATACTCTAAAGCTGCTGGAGTTGATATGGGAAAAGATCCAGATAAAATCAATAATGTTGTTGTAGCGTCAAAAGTTCTGTTAGCATACTATCAAAGTGCTATAAGTAGTGTTAAAAAATATTACAGCGTTAATGGTTTAAATGATTTTAAAGATTTAGAAAATGCAGTTGTTTGTGTCTATCACATGACCGCAGGTATAGGAAAAGATGTAAAAAAGATTAAAGCACTACTTGTCCCGGCATCAGACTCTCTCGGAGGAATGACTAAAGCTCAACATAGAAAAGAAGAGTTTTTTAACTATGTAAAATCATTTACAGGACTTAAAGAACCACTTGGTGCAATATTAGCATCTGGACCGAGCTCGGAAACTGTGCCTGATGCGCAAGCCGAAGTAGCGACTCAAAAAACTGTTGAAGCACCTTCACTTCCACCACCGCCGCCGCCACCTCCAGATCCGAGAGCTGATGGTATTTTGAAACTTGAAAAGGTATCAGGACCCGGTGAGATGATGGGTGAAGTCGAAGCCGAAGTAATATTTGGAGAAACAATTTTTAAAGGTCTTCAATTTGATAAAGACGGTGATTATGTTGTTAAAGCTTATCACACATTTGAAGGTGTGGAACCTTTAGAGTTTTTAGTAAAAGTTGCTTTAAATGAAAATCCACCATCTCAAGAAAAAGGAGTAGTTAAAGAAGAAACAGGTAAAAGACCAATTATTACACAAATTGATCCTCCCACATACGTTCTTCCTCCAATCGAAATGCCTGTTCCACCGGATGCTAACAAAACAGCAAATGCTGAAGAGCTTAGACATATAGGTTTAACTCCTTTTATTTGGTATAATGGATATCAAATAAAAGAAAATGATATTTATTACCTTGTTCTTTATTATAAAGGAATGGTTCCGGCCGTTGAAGTAAATTTTATTGACTCAGCCGCTATACTTAAAAAAGTTGGATTTCCCGGTTCTGATTCTACTTTTGATGTCTTTATGAACTCTGGAAGTAAGGTCCTTAAATCTATTCATTTAAGAATGAAAATTGATAATTTTCAAGAAAATGCTAACAAAAGTTATACAATGACCGGAACTTTAGACTTAAGAGACTTCTATAAAGTCAACTATAAGTCTTGGACAGGAACCTCTTTTGAAGTTTTAAGAGAAATGGCGAGTGAGTTAAATTTGGGTTATAACTCAAATATTGACCAAACAACCGACTCAATGAAGTGGATAAATACCGGTATGACTTGGAGAGAGTTTATCGGGGATGTAGTAAGTCACTCTTATATTTCGGATGATGCTTTTACTTTAGCATACATAGATTTTTACTACTGTTTAAACTATGTTGATTTAGAAAAAGAATGGTCGAGAAACGTATCAACAGATGTTGGTATCTCATCTACCGGTATTACTCAAGTTGATGGTAAACAAACAGAAAAAGACACAACACTACCACTTGTTTTGATGAATGAGAAGTCACAAAATATGGTTAATACTTACTTTCAAAACTATTCAGTTCAAAATAATGCAACAAACAAAGCCATTTCAAGCGGACAGTTTACAATAAGTAAATACTATGATACTGCAAGTAAACAGTTTCTAATATTTAACGTTGACTCACTAACATCAAAAGATGATTCAAAGGTCATACTTAAAGGCAAACCAGCTGATGCTAGTGAGTTACAAACCAATTACACAACTGTATTCGGAGGAAGAGTTGATTTATCAAATGTCCATAAAAACTATCTTTACGCTGATGTTTTAAATAGTAGAAACTTGACCGATTTAAGTAAAATTGTTGTAACACTTGAAATACCTCAGTGTAATTTTAACCTGTATAAATTTCAAAAAATAAGAATTCAATTTATAAATGAAGCTCCAACAATAGCAGAAGAAGACTTAAATCAAGTAAGGATTAGTGGAGAGTGGATGATAGTAGACATTAAATTTTCATGGCAAGCAACTGGTGCAAAAGGAACTACAGTTCAAACAGTGACTGCTGTAAGAAAAGAATTAGAAAAACTTCCTGAAGAAAAAACAACAACAACTACAAAAACAGAAGAAGTGGTCAAAGAAGGAAATCAAAATGAGTTAGCTCCAGAAACACCACCAAATATCATATATAAAGTAGATGAAATTTATATAGTTGAAGACAAAGATGGCAGAACTTATGAATTTACAGTAACCGAAGTTTTAGAAAATGGAGTTGAAATAAAAGGTTGGTTATATGAAGATTAAAAAATAAAAATATGAAGATATTTGTTACAAATTCTTTTAAGTGTGAATTAGGAGACTATAATTCCATGTGTAAATTTGAAGGTAAAAAATCTGATGTTCTCGGTAATGAAATGAATATCATGGTAAATTCTTCTTTAGAAGACTATTATAATACTTACAAAAGAAATCCGTATGTATCATCTATTAAAATTACAATGGATGATTCTCAATTTATTGTAAATTGGGAAGTCACTATTGAAGAAAGTCCAGATGGTAAAGCTTATATTGGTTTAACATCAATGGGAGCATCAGGAACATCCGATGGAATTGATGGATCGATAAATAGAGCATTTGAAAAAATTAAATTAAAGAAGAATAGTTTACTTAGTGAAATTTCAAAAAAAACAGAAATCGCTGACATATTAGATTTTAATTTTAAATCAAAAGCCGAAGGATTTGGTATAAGACAAATATTTACCATCTACACAAATCCAGATATTTATCCATATTTACCAAAAAAAGTGAATAAAAACTTTATTGTTGGAAAAATATTTGAAGAAACACCACAAACAACTCATAATAACGGACAATTAATTTCATCATTGGATTCCGGAGATACTCATTTTAAAATTATGAATTCGTTATTCAAAAGAAATAGATCGAATTAATTTACTCGTCACGGAGGATGGCCAATCATTGTCTGAATATATAAATCAATGGCAACTGTAGTAATAAGTGATAAGTTTGGTGGACCAGGCACAGTATGTGTTAAAAATTGGGATGCAATGCACACCTTTTCAACAAGAAAAATTGGTGGTAATTTCGGAAAAAATAAAGCCGGTGAAAAGTTAGAAGGCGGCGGTAGAATGGACTCAAGAATAGCAACAGCACTTAAGAGTTTTTATAAAGACAATAACCTAAACCCCTGTGTCACCGCAATAAAAATTACTGTGGATCCAACAGCATGGACAGTTGAATATGAAGTTACAATAGAAGAATCACCCGACGGGAATGCTTATGTTGGTTTTAAATCCTGGGGTGGCGCAGCCGGAGGGTATCCTAAAAAATCACCACCAGGTGCTTGGGCTTATTCAAATTATCTAACTGCAAAAAAAGAATGGACTCCTGCAGGGGCAGTAATTAAAGATGTTTTAGATTTTCATTTCCCTGGTGGTTTTAGACAAATATTTTTTCAATATACGGATCCAAGTTCTCCAAATAAACCAAAATCGGCTAATGCCAAAACAGGAACTGTAGGTGTAAAAATAGGACCAAGTGGTTCTCCAACAAATCTACCAGAATATAACGGCATTGTAGTCAATACTACATCTGTTACACCAGGAGGATCGAGCGTAGTTGGAGCAACGGTTGATACAAACGTAGCATCAACAACTCAAAGTACAGCAACTCCTACTAAAGCAGGAACAGTTGATGGAACTTCTACAAATACTGGTGGTAAATTTGATTTTGTAACTCTGAAAGAGTGCTTTATAAGTGTTCCACCCCGTAGAGGAGGTAGTGTTCCAGTATTTATTTATTATCCAAAAAGTGAAATATTTGAAAATACAGAATCTCAATTTACATTCAATCTTGATACAGAAAAAATATCAGGATCATATTCGGGTATAAAATTAGCATCTCGTATTATGGATTTCGATAATAAGCTTTTTAAACTCAATGATAACTCACTGGACCAACAAATTTTAAATCAAACAGAATCTCCAATTAAAGATTGGTTTAAAAAATACGTTAAAGTTTTTGCTAATAGTAGTTATACCGATTTCGAAAAACTTATAAGTGAGGTTATTGAGGAATTAGAATCAAGATCTCTTTTAGTATCTTCATTGAATTTATTTATGTATGGTGAATCTACATCAACAGATACTCCTTTTATGCAACAGATTACAAATATGACTAAGAATATTAAAACAATGACCTTAATGGAACCATTACCAAGTCAAGAATTAGTTGATATATCCTCAAAAATAAAAGCCGCGGGTGGTAAAGTATATTATACTTACAATCCAAATTTATTTAATATTGATTTGACTGATATTACTATGATATCAGATAACGGAACATATTCATTTAAAAATGATAACTTAGGACAAGGGTCGGTTATGTTTCCAAGAGATCCAATCACAGGTTTTACACCTTCTTTAGTTTCAAATCCAATAGTTGTGAATTCTGGATTGACTACAAGTTTTTGGCAATTAGATTTACCGGTGAGTATAAATAAAGTCGGAACATCATCTTTTCAACTAAATTATGGAGGAAATATTATTACAAAATCTATATTAGCAACTGGCCCAACAGGATCAGATGTCAATTTAGTTCCATTCTTACCGGGAGGATCTTTTAGCGGTTATTCCCCGAGGGGATTAATATATTCAAATGGCCAATTGATACACAAAGGACCTCAATTACCAACGGGATCATCAGCATCAACTAATTTGTCTTTGTTTAGAAATCTTTTTGGAAATATCAGCTATGAGGATAAAGAATGGCTTTTTGCGAGCACTGGAACTTCTTCAGGAACCGGATCATCAGCATCAATTTTATCACAGGAACTAGGAGTCACATTTTCGTTTAGACACAAAGGACTAAAAGATAATTTAATACCTTTCTCATATACAAAACTATCCGATGATTTAATAAAATCAGGAGCTTATGTATATGATTTATCAAAAGACGCTGAATATAATAGAAATAGAGCAGGTGGAACTGCATCAGGTTGGCCGGATTTAATTCAACAACCACCTACATTACTAGTCGCTACAGGAACGAGCGCATCTGGTTTGTCAGCATCAGGTCAAACACCATCTATTTCACTAACAGCAAGTTACACAATTAGATATCTTAACTTACAAAACTCACAGTCTAATTTAGATATTGAAATAACACCTCAACTTGCTCTTCAAATATTTTCATACGATATTGAAGCAATGGTTGGTAAGAGTGCAAATCCAAGTTTAATTCCAGCAAAAGTTCCAAAAATTAGAGGCCAATTTATTTTTGATGTAAGATATAAAGGATTACTTAAAAATGACGCATTAGGAGAGTTTAAGATTATTCAAAAAGTGGAAATAGATCCATTCATACCATCGGGAGTAGATGATTTAACTGGTTTAGCACCAGAATTTTTAGAGGAAGATTTTGTGGGAGAGGGTGAGATTATTCACACACCAGAAGAAATCGTGGAGTTGGATGCGGATATGGAAGAGGCAGAAGCTGTTCTAAAAGAACAAGGAGTGGATACAACTCCAGTCAAAGTTGAAAATTCAACTGGTCCAGTGAACTTTTCATCAACAGGTTTACCACCAGCCACACCAGGATACGACGTGGCGGGCAAAAGCACTATACCTTCAGGTTTTAACAAAAGTCCTCATTATTGTCAAGGAGACTCGCGTTGGGGAAAAATAACATATTCAATACCAGGAGGTAAATGTACTGAAAAAGGTGGTGGTGAATCAACTATCAAATCATCTGGATGTGGACCAACATCTTTGACTATGGCTATCAATTATTGGGCAGGACAGGGGTATTGTAATCCAACAAATCCAGCCGAGGTCTGTGATTTGGTAAAAAATAATGGAGGAAGAGTTTGTAACTCAGGATCATCACTCAATGACAAGGTAAGAAAAGCAGTGGAACAAAAATTTGGATTAACTTTTAAAACTGGTGTAGGTTCTTCTGGACTGATGCCTTATCTTAAAAAAGGCTGGCCATGTATAATGTCAGGTGCTCAATATGGACAAGGATCGGCCGGTCCTGTACTTAACCACTTGGGTGGACCAAAAACAAGTACTACAGCAGGACACTTTGTCTGTTTAACAGGAATTGATAGTCAAGGAAGAATTAGAGTTAGTGATCCTGGTTATGGACCGGCAAATGCGGTTACTGCTTTCAACCCAAATACGGAGCCAGCTGCGAATGTTAAAACTTTCAAGCAAAGTATAGTTGTCTATCCATTAAAATTAGCTTAAATCATACAAAAAAGAGGTGATTTCTGAAATTAAAAAATTAAAAATGTTTAATCACAAGAATGTTTTATTTAATATATAAAGTATGAGTGGAAATTTAATGATGCCAACTGGTGGTCAGACTTTGAACGAATTGGGACTTGACGCTGTGAGCTTGACTCAAAAGGGCGAAGAAGCCGCTAATGCGACAACTGTACAAGGTCAAACAGCCTTTAGTAATGCTATTGAAAAACAAAACTATTCAAATGAGTCCGCTAGACTTACAATAGACCAATTAAAAAAAATAATATCTTTAAATTCCGGATCACCATGGCCACAGTCAGGATTGAATCCAATAATGCGATTATTATCACCAAAAGTTAACACAAAAGGTTTTTTACCTTCTTTGTTATGCTCACCAACACTTAAATCGACACCTAAACCAGCAATTGAACAAAGTTTGGGTAGAGGGCTAGCAGCCGATGGAACTCTCAAAGAGGTAAAATTAACTCAAAATTTTGGAAACTATAAATTTGTCGATTGGAGAGGTCAACAATTAGAATTACCAACAAAGTCTTTAACAACTGAAGATAGATTTTATGCAGGTAAAGATTTACCGAGAGAAAATCCAGTTTTAGTAAATAAACCTCACTCTAGAAGAGACGTTGACTTAATTTTTGGAGATGGTAGAACAGACTATTTTAGAAATAGTTTACAAGTGATAGGTGATGGTAAAAATGTAAGTAACCTTACACCAATTGAAAATCCACCAACTGGAAAATCAACACTAAGATTAGATCATTTTAAAGAAACTCCATGGGAGAATGAAGATCCACCAATGTTTGGATTTGATATCATTTTTGACTCTTATTCATCACCTTTATTAAATGGCTCATTAAGTGATTTTATTCTCAATTACAGTAATGTTAGTGAAATCTTATCTAAAAGACAGGTTTATGAAGAATTCAAAAATCAATTCCAAAAGTTTTTCAGAATAAATGGTGAGATGAAAGTTGATCCTACACAAATAGCTATGACATCACTTTATAGTAATGTAGCAGCAGCTGATTCATCATCTCCTTTATTTAATCCACATAAAAAGAATTATTTAGGACATTATCTTAAAAAGATAAGCGGATTAGACTTTCTTATTGAGCAAAATAAGGGCGATACAATTAAATATACACCAGATTATAAAAAGGATTTTATCACTTTGGATTTTAGAGAAGACGTTTCCATGAACTTAGGAACATTAGCACATCTTTATAAGACTCTTTATTGGTCAAAACCTAATGGTAAAATGTTAATACCTGAAAATTTATTAAGATTCAATTGTATTATAATAGTATCAGAATGTAGAAATTTCCAAAGAGTAAAAAAGGGAATTAAAAATCCAGAAAATATAAACATCATAAAAGATAATCTATCAAGATATGTTTATACACTAAGAGAATGCCAATTTTATTTTGATAAAATGCCACTACCAAATGAGATAGATATGGGTGACCAAGGCCCACAAATGTTTGAAAATTATCAATTAAATTTCGATTTCAAATATTCAAGTGTGAAACTAGAAAGATTTGTTCCAAACGGTGATTGGGGTAATTATGTCGGAATCGACGGTGGTTCTATTTGGAAAGTTGGTAATAAAGGAACTAGAAATTCAAGAGGTCAAACAGGATCACAAGAGCTTTCAACTCCGAAGTTCTTCACAATTGGCCCTGAGGACGGTAACTATGCCTACTATCCAAATTTAAAAATAAATGGTGAAGAAAAACCATATATCATGGCGGTTTATGGTCCAAAAGCAGACCAACCAGATTTCTTTCCTTTATCTAAACCAAAAAGCGCCGAAGGAACTCTTGGTAAAAAAAATGAAGGAACAGGTGGTCAAAATTTAGCCGAAACCGGAGCAGGAAATGATGGTAAGGTAGAACAAGGAACCACAACTACAACTGGTGGTGGTGATATACCGGGTGGTGGAACTATACCAAATGGTGGAGCAGGTTCAGGTCCAACACTTGATGATCTTAAAAAGCAGTCTGAGCAAGCAGTTCAAAGTTCAAAAGAACAAGCTGAAATTAAATCAGTTCAAGAGACTACTTCATCACAAAAGAAAACCACATTTGGTAGTGTACAAGCTGAATTAAGTAACATATCACTTAATAACGTAACTAAATCAATAGGCACCCCTTTGAGTCAAATTGTTGCTAATAAAAGTATATCTTCAGATATAGTTTCTGGTAAATTCTTTGACAAAATGGGTAGTCTTAAAATTGAAGACTCTCTTAAAGGATTATCAGGAGGTGGGCTTAGTAATTTGACATCTGGATTAGGAGGTGATTTATTAGGAGGATTAAGTGGAGGATTAAGTGGATTGAAATCAGCAATACCATCTTTAGATAGTGTTAAAAGTAAATTTTCAGAAGCCAAAACTCAAGCGAAAAGTGGATTCTTCGATATTAGAGGAAATCTAAAGTCTAGTTTGACGGATGGGGCTAGTAAATTAAAAAGCGGTGGTGGTTTGTTTGGTGGATTAAGCAACCAAGCAGAAGGTTTATTTGGTGATCTTAAATCTAAAATAACAAGTGCTGTTCCTTCACTAGACTCGGTTAAAACTAAGTTTTCGGAAGCCAAAACTCAAGCGAAAAGTGGATTCTTCGATATTAGAGGAAATCTAAAATCAAGTCTTACGGATGGAGCTAACAAATTAAAAGGAGGTGGTTTATTTAGTGGACTTAGTGACCAAGCAGAAGGTTTATTTGGTGATCTTAAATCTAAAATAACAACCGCTGTCCCATCCTTAGATAGTGTTAAAACTAAGTTTTCAGAAGCAAAAACTCAAGCGAAAAGTGGATTCTTTGATATTAGAGGAAATCTAAAATCAAGTCTTACGGATGGTGCTACTAAACTAAAAAGTGGTGGTGGTTTGTTTGGTGGATTAAGCAACCAAGCAGAAGGTTTATTTGGCGATCTTAAATCTAAAATAACAAGTGCTGTTCCTTCACTAGATTCTGTAAAAACTAAGTTTTCAGAAGCAAAAACTCAAGCGAAAAGCGGATTCTTTGATATTAGAGGAAATCTAAAATCAAGTCTTACAGATGGTGCTACTAAACTAAAAAGTGGTGGTTTGTTTGGTGGATTAAGCAACCAAGCAGAAGGTTTATTTGGTGATCTTAAATCTAAAATAAAAGGTGCTGTTCCATCTTTAGATTCTGTAAAAACTAAGTTTTCGGAAGCCAAAACTCAAGCGAAAAGTGGATTCTTCGATATTAGAGGAAATCTAAAATCAAGTCTTACGGATGGTGCTACTAAACTAAAAAGTGGTGGTGGTTTGTTTGGTGGATTAAGCAACCAAGCAGAAGGTTTATTTGGCGATCTTAAATCTAAAATAACAAGTGCTGTTCCTTCACTAGACTCGGTTAAAACTAAATTTTCTGATGCGAAAACTCAAGCAAGCACCGGATTCTTCGATATTAGAGGAAATCTAAAGTCAAGTCTTACGGATGGTGCTACTAAACTAAAAAGTGGTGGTGGTTTGTTCGGTGGATTAAGCAACCAAGCAGAAGGTTTATTTGGTGATCTTAAATCTAAAATAACAAGCGCGGTCCCATCCTTAGATTCTGTAAAAACTAAATTTTCTGATGCGAAAACTCAAGTGAAAAGTGGATTCTTTGATATCAGAGGAAATCTAAAATCTAGTTTGACAGAAGGAATTGGAAACAAAATACTAACATCCTTTGATATGGCAGTAGATGATGCAAACTCTTTAACAGACCAAGTTTCTAAGA
>Ga0255102_1000340_pt1 | contig 13103 bp, 25 predicted proteins | sample Law_Cont_RepA_0h_FD_188448 | JGI IMG/M metagenome (GOLD analysis project Ga0255102, IMG submission 188448) | Freshwater microbial communities from St. Lawrence River, New York, United States - Law_Cont_RepA_0h | ecosystem: Environmental > Aquatic > Freshwater > River | place: USA: New York... | reverse complement strand
TAAATCTTTTTTATATTTTTCGTTGAACTTGTAAGCCAAATAAGATACTTGCGTTTGTGTTTTTAGTGATTTAAAAACGCCTAAAACAGCATCAAAATCATCATAAAAGTATCCGGGTGCATTCCAAATTGTATCGATATATTTATTAACCGCATCATTTCTTATAATTAGTGCATTAGGTACACTACGCCAGTAATTAGGATTAAATGCAGAACCCGGCTTTACTATTTCCTTATCTACATTTTTTTCATCTTCGCTTTTACTTAAACCAAAACTTTCGGATAGTGGTTTTATCAATTTAGTATATGCTAAATATAAAACAACGCCGCCAATAATTAAATTTTGGTTATCCTTTAAAAAATTACTTTGCGCCATTTTATAACATCATTAAAAGTGATTTTAATTTTATTGAGTTCATTTCATCTAATTTCCTTAAATGCTCAATGGTTACACCCTTATCCATTAAGGAATGTAAAATTTTCAACGCCTCATCAGTATCATCTATTCCAGCAATTCCGGTAGGCGCACCCGTTTTAGTAAACATATTACCAACCAATCCCATTATACCGGTTATAATTGTTTGTTGCAATTCCGGGTTGCTTAACATAGCGTTAATGGGTGACATTGGTTCTTCTTCTTCTTCTTCCATTTCCCCGATACTTTCCAATGCGCTCAATCTTGATTGCATTAAAGCATTTTGTTCTACTAATTTTTCTAATAACATTTCAGTTCTTGGACTGCCTACATTTCCCATTTGTTGCATTGGTAAAAATTGTTGCGGTCTATTTAATTGAAATGAAATAGAAGTAAGGATAGGCTCTTTTTTCCTACCCTTACTTACTTTTTCCTCGCTAATTACTTGAATTAGGTACGGATTATAGTTTTCTACATTGTTGCGGAGTTGTGTTAGTGCCATTTGCAATTCCTGACGCCCTATCTCTTTATCTCCGGAAAAATTATAACGCAAATATTGTGGACTTGGATTAACTCCGGCATACACTTTATAATCGTTACCTTCTGCGGTATCGTAAAAATTTAAAACTTCATCAATTGTAAATATTTCGGGTCTAAACGCTGCCATAACAAATAAGATTTTACATATAATAATAAACACCAAACGAATAAGCTACGCCGGTTGTTGCAAGTGCAGTAGGTAAACTAATATAAGATTTAGTCCAACTAATGTCTTGGTCATTCATTTCCGGTAACTCAAACACATACGCTCCGCTACCTTTTACAATGTTAGATAACGCAACCAATGGTAATTGATAAATCAATTGTAAATCGCCTTGATATAATGTCAAATAAGATTTACTTAAATCGGCATCAGTAACGCCCGGTAAACCTGACAAAATACTAAACGGGGTTGCATTAATATTGTAAACCTGAATAGCTTGTATGTGTGCGTTTCTCAACTGCGGTTGGTCGGCAAAAAAGAACTTTGTAAGGGTTGAGCCAGTACCTACCGGCACTTCCAATCCCTGAAACCTTTTTATTCTCATACAATTTTTTTATAAATAATAAAATAGGGTCGGGCAGTTGCTCCCCGACCTGAGCAGCTTTTAGAGTTAGCCAAACTATATTTTACAAAAAAATTACTTAACTGTTGTAACATTTTGTAGAAGCAACCCGCGTTGTTGTACGCAAATAAAACTATTTGCAGTAATTGTAGCAGGAGCGCCGCCAGCATTTAATTGGAAATTAATGTTTGCAGCACCATTCATAACAATACCAGGTTCAACCGGGTAGAATGAATTTTGTGAAGCGTCCCATTGGTCTACCGGGAAAATTGTTTGTGCGGTAATACCAACACCACCCTGAGTTTGTGGAACAAAATAGCTACGGAATACATCGTACGCCGGTACTACTAAATCATTATTAATTGACAATGATAAATAGCCATTTAAAATACTCCATAGATCATCATCACTTGTACCTGTAAACGCAGTTGAATTAGGATAAGTATAAAGTTTAGCAGCAGTATTTGTTGCAGTACCAATACCAAAAGTTACGCTCCATTCAGTAGCTACGAAAATGTCTTGAAGATTAAGACGGCGTTCGTTTACACGAACCGCTCCATTTTGGGTATCGTTTACTAATACCGGAATGTGATAATTTGCACTTGAAGTAGATAATGCTACTTCACTTCTTAAATATGATTGTGTAATTTTTGCGTGGTCTACACTATAACCCAATGAACGAACTAACGCTTTTGCGTTTTCAAATGTCATTCTTTGTCCTACTTGACTTGCCATTTTTATAAATTTTAATTTTTTTTTTAATTAAAGGTGTAAATGAATGATTAACATTCTTCGTCTAAACCGGCAATTGATGGGGTCATATACGAAGTATCAACTAATCCTTCACGATTGTACATCGCAGCAATCATAGGAGTTTTATAATCGCTATCAGATGCAACCGCACCGATACCATTAAGAACGCCGAATGATTGAACTAATTTAATACCACCAACCGCAATCATACCATTTGCAAGACCCTGACCGGCAGCGCCTTTAACAAAACGAGGTAATACTAAACCAACTGCAACCGGGATAGCCGCTTTGATTTTTTCGTTCGCAATTGGAACAAATTTAGATACTAATTGAGCGGCAACGCCACCAGCAATTGTATAGGCAACGCTCATAGCAGTTGAACCTACTGCGCCAATGCCTGACATTTTACGACGGCGTCTTGGTGCGCTTTTTCTTTTGTACGATTTTCTACGCATTTTTTTGTTTTTTAATTATTGTTAGAAAAATTTTATTTTATAAATCATAACCTAAATAGTCAGCTAATTCTCTTGTTGTTTCTTCAAAAGAAAACCACGCTAACAAATTTTGGTTTTGTGTATCTTGGGCAAATGGGTCATCGCTATCCCAATTTTTTCCAAATATATCCGCCGGGTTATTAGTTCCGTAATTAAACATTACTTCTCTTAATAACTTCATTATTTCCGGCTTATATCTTTTAAACCACGCCTTAGTATCATTATAATAAATCAAATCACTAATAATACCGGATTGCAAACCACTTCTTAATACATCATTCATCAAACTTCTTAAACTATCATAACCACCATTAGTAACTTTTGATTTCAACATTGTTGCAACCTTTTTTACTAATTTATTAGGACTTCCGGCGGCTAATTGTGTAAGCCTTTTTAACTCATCATTTTTTGAAATACCACTTACAACCCTAATATTTACATTATGGCTCTTTGTATCTTTGTGGTTTTCCATACCATTCACACGGCGTTTGTGTGCCGGAATAGTAGCCCAATTTTTATGTTTTGTCGCAGAATATCTTGGTTTTGTTTTTTGAACAACTTTTTTAGGAGCGGCTTTTTTTACAACCTTTTTTGCAGCTTTTTTAGGAGCGGCTTTTTTTACAACCTTCTTTGCGGCTTTTTTAGGAGCGGCTTTTTTCTTTTTAACTGCTCCTACTTTTTTCTTTCCATAAACTTCTGCAAACGCCTCTTTTAATGAAACGCCCGTTTTTTTACGGATAGCTATTGCCTTTTTAAATTTTTCTTTTGCTATTTTTTGTGCTGCGGTCATTGTATTATTTTTTTGCGAATGATTTAACTAATAAAAATGCACCGGCAACCAATCCCAAAGTAAGTGCAATATTCATACCGGCTTTTTGAGTTCCTGAACCTGAACCGCTAAAATCATCACTTAACGGCGGCTTACTTAATAACGTACTAATTGTATAGTCGCTTAAATTACGAGGGCTATTGCCTACATAAAATACGCTTTTTCCCTTAAAATATTTTTGATTTAATGTGTCATTAAATAATTGCGCTACATCACGGCTAACCTGACCTAAATCACTAAAACCGCTCTTTGTATTTCCGGTACTTCTACCAAATAACTCAAAATATTGTTGCGGCGCATCTTCAAACTCCGCATTGTCTTGCATTTTTTGAATATAAAACGCCACTCTTTGATTAGGGGTCATTTTTGAAAGTAATGGTAGGCGTGATTTCCATTTAAACGTACTATTATCAAATGCAGTTAAAAACGGGAATTGACTAAAAAAATCGGGTGTTACACCTTCTTTTGTTAATAGTGCATTTAACACTTGCTTTCCGCCTTCCATTAAAATTCCGGTTCCAGCAGATTGTAAAATATTAGTTCCGCTTTGTTTTAAATTTTGTGATAAATTACTTGGATTAGATTGATTTTGACTACCACCAAAAAAATTATCGAAAAAACCACTTATTTGCGGCATATTTTGTAATGCTCTTGTAACCTTATTAATAGCTACTTTATATTCTAATTCTTTTGAACCGCCCGGCTTAATTTTTCCACTAATCAAAAGCCTATCCCTATCACGAACCAATTGATCCCGATAAGCTGACATTTCATTGTATTTTGATTGTGCTGAATAGTTATTTTCTATTCCGCTTAATGCTATTAAACTCATTTTTACCTTTTTATCTTTATAAAATGTTGGTTGTTTACTTTTATCATCAAACCTATCTAAAACCGGGTCTATCCAAATTTCATTTTTTGTTCCCGGATATAATACCGCAAAAACATGTCCGGGTTCTTTTACATTGTCTTTATAACTTGCAAATCTATACGCCACCGGTACATTCATTAAACCCTTTCTTTGTAGGCTTGAAAATATCCCGTTTGTAAATAGCGCATAACTTTTACAATCTCCCGGCATTGAAACAATAGCCGCCGGACTTCTTAAAGTTTGATTGTTTGAACTTTCAATGTAATATGGAACATTGTTTTTTAAAAACTCCCAAACATTTTTAGCCGTTTCCTCTACGTCTGCACCTAAAAAATATTTACTTATTTTATCGTACTCACTATTCCACTGGTAATGGGTATCAACTATACCATTAACAATGTCTTTTGTAGTTTGTTCCGTTGTAATAACTTTTTTATAGTTTTTAAACGGACTTAACTTTTGTAGTATAAAATTTTTACTATGCAAAGAACTTATAATTAATAATGAAAGGTAAAGGAATTTTATCAACCTGGGCAAAACCCTTTAATACAAAATTCATTTGTTTTAAAGTAAACAAAACACTTGCAGTATTTAATAAGTTTAATAAAGAAGTATTTGCAATTATATTTAATTCCCTTTCAGTATTTCCCGGAATATTAATTGTTTGATTAAAAGTAACATCAGCAACCTTTTGGCCATTTTCTAAAAATAATTCGGAATTTAAATTGCCAAATGAAGTAGAAACATTTGTAGGATTAAATATTTTAACCCCAATAGTAATAATAGGTTGTAAAATTGTTCCTTCTATTTTTATTTTAGTAGGTACATATTGTAGAGATTGCTGGAACCTGAATTTATTATAAATCCAGTAAACCGCTCCGGCTCCCAATAACAAACCAATCCAATTTTTAGCTGCCATAGGTTCAAAATTAAGGTTTTTTGTTAAAAAAAAAAATTTTTTAAAAAATGTGTGCGTTGGTTAAACTTTTAGTTTAAAAATTTATATCTTCGCGGCAGTAGGCCGCGAAGATAAAATTTAAACCACCATATTTAAACCACTTAAACCGGTTTAAAATCTTCAATAATCATTCATTTACACCTTCAAAATTAAACCATTTCATAATCAAGCATATACGGGCATAAAAAAACCGGCGTTTAAACCGGTCTTTGCACAATGGGGGGAAATGTGCCTTTAAATATCGTTTTTAAGCCAAATACGGCAATAAAATAGTTTTGTGCGCTTTTCGTACACATTTATGTATTTAGCGCCTGAATTACGGCAAAAATCGGCAAAACTATCCAAATTAGTTATGTTTCTATATTTACGGGGGGGAATATTCAATTCAGGCTCAAAAAAAACTATTGCGGAATAAATATTTTTCATTAATTTCGTTTTGTAAGTGAATGATGCGAAATAGGGTATTTCGTGTTTGTCTAAGCCGGTCAATTTTTTGACCGGTTTTTTTTATGTACTAACATCAAAAATTCAATATCCTCTTTTGTTAGGATAGTATCATTGTATTTAAACCTTATTTGGTTATTCACTTTAACCATTTTAATAAGACCGGTTTTTAGCATTTCAACTAAAAATTTTTTAAAAGTTCTTTTGGTAAACATTGTTATAATTTTTTGTTATTAGGTTTTTTTCAATCCAAATTTTACAAAGTTTCTTTGCATAGTTTGTTCCCTTTGCGGTTATTTCCTGAATTTCGGCAATCAAATCTTTATAATTTTTTTCAATTGCCAGTACTTGCAAAATCATTTTTTTGTGGTTCATTTCATTAAAAGTTAAGGGATCATTTTTTTCCGTTTTTTCCGGCTCTTTATAGCTATCCACTTGCCGCCATTGGTTGTCATAATTCATTAAGACAACCGGGTCAAAATCTTCCGAACTTCTTAAAAATCTTGGTTGTAATGTAAAGGTCTTTTTTTCTTTGTCTTTTACTACTTCTAAGGTAGAACTTGCCCACCTATCACAATTTGAACCTAAATGACCCAATGTTTGATTTCCTAATCCTTTACCCTGATGCAGAACGCCAATAAAAAGACAATTGTAAATCTTTGTAAGTTTCTTAAACCAATTAATTAATTGGCGGCTTTCAATTTCTGAATTATAATCAAGACATAAGTCCAAAATCCCGTCTATTATAACTACCGGGCAATCGGGATTATTTTCTAAATAAGTTTCAATTAAAGCCTTTATTTCGCTTGGGCTATCTTCTCTTACTGAATAAAAATGCGCCCAATCCGGTAGTCCGTTAATGTGCGCAAAGTTTTTAACTTTATTAACTTGTCTAAAAAAATCGAATTCGGATTGTTCGGTATCAAAATAGGCAATTTTGCGCCTACCTTCCGGAAAACGAAATTTTATACCAAACATATCGCTCGGCATAAACGCACTTGAAATAGCGGCGGCGAGGAAAGTTGATTTCCCCGCCTTTGCTACTCCTGAAAGGATAATAAAGTTTTGAATAACCCCTATCGGTAATTCTTGAATTGTAAAGACAACCTGGTCTTTTGGGGGGATAAAATCGGGGTTGTATTTTCTTAGTGCTAATTTTTCGGGTAGGGTTATGTTTGTCTTTTGTTCCATTAAATACTTTGAATAAAGCCGAATAAAAATAGGGTAATTATAAATACAATTAGTGCTTGTATTTCCGGACTACATTTGAATAACGCCGTTAGTATCTTCTTTTGCATCTTGTAATTTTTGTAAGGTTTTAAAATATTCATCAGTAAGTATTTGAGCCTCTTTTAAAATCATTGAGGGCGTATCCTTATACGCTCCGGGATTGCCTTCCTTTGCGCAAACAATGGATAAAAGTACTTGCTCATATTTAGTAAAGCCGGGAATGGCGGCTATAATACGCCCGAACTCATCTTTAATTGGCATACACGGGTACGCCGGTGCATTGGTTTGATATTTATTTTGCATAACTTGTATTTAATCTTGCTCTAATTGTAATACCGCCGGTATTATTTTCTGCCATATAAGTAACTAATTCTTGTAAAATAATTATTTCCTGAATATCTATTTCAATTGTTCTAATTATATCGCCGTGTAAATCAAAAATATCCAAAAAATAATAATTTTTAATATCCTTAGATTGTTTTTTCATTTTAATTAATTTACTAAATTATTAATTTCATTTATTAAAGCCTTTGCGGAAGGACTTGAAACTGAGTGCGCACCGGCATCAGTTGTAAAATATCCCAATCTATTATTTAACATTGTTACGCCTAAATCTTTAAAGCGTTTATAATAAGCGTTAAATAAATTTTCAAGCGTTGTTTTGTCTTTTGGTAAACTCCACCCATACGAACCGCCATAAACGTACAATTTGGCGTTTGGAAACTTATTTTTTAATGTTACTACTAAACTATTGATGTTATCGTTTTTATTAAATTGGCCATTAGTACCAATTGAAATAATAACTTTTGTAACATCTGCTTTTTTAGGGTAATTATTTAGCGCTCTAATTAAATCCGATACACGCCACCCACCCTTTGCAATTAAAGGGTCTGTTATTGCGTTTTTAATTCGTGAGCCTATCCCTACTGCGTGGCTATCCCCTACAATTAAGGATTTTTGTACCAATGTTGGTTTATTGCCTAAAAACTTATTGGCAAATAAAATAATAGCGGTTATGATTAAACCTAATTTTATTAATGTGTTAGATTGTTTTCTCATTTTCAAATGGATTTTTTTCCTGAATACTAATTGATAAATATTTATTATTTGTTTTTCCAAATTTAACCCAACCGGCAATTTCAAAAAACTTGTCATCTAATTTAACCCAACCCTGATAGTCGGGTTGTTTTTCGTTTTTTTTGTTACTTACTACATTCATTGAGCCATAACCATTCATTAGGGATTGTAAATACTCGTTTTTCATTTGTTTTTTTTTTAAAGTAAAGAATAATAAAAATAATTAAGGTTGTTAAATACACTATTGTTGTTAATGGGATTGCCACAACAAACAAATAAACTATTGCAATAAATTTAATAAATAATTGTTTCATTGAAACGAGTTTTCCAGTGTTTTAATTTCGATATTATAATGATCTATTGCTGCATCAATTAATAGCCGAATTTCAAATGCTAAATCGAAGGGAATATCGTTTTCATTAATGGATAAGAATTTACCGCCTGAACCATAAAAGAAAAAAGTAACTTGTTCAAATGGGGTAAGGGAACGGAGCGCCTCTAAACGCTGGATTTTTGATTGGGTAGACGCAATTTTACCCAAAATTTTGGCGTCAGTGTTAAATGTCATAAAATAGGGTTTTTTAGTTTGTTTGATAAAATTATAATAAAAACGCTCAAACTACCAAATATATTTTATAGGGCCTATAACATACCCTATAAAATATAACACTAATGTATTGTAAATCAATACCTTATTATAGGCAAAAAAATACCCCCAAAATAGAAATTTCGGGGGTTTCCTTACTTGTTTTGTATTTAACCTTAAATCTATGAAAGAAATAATTTAGCCTCATCTGTCCGGCGTCTTGTTAAACCGGGTAATACTTTACGCACTCCGGTTCTTGTATCGTATGCCGTATTATATCGAGCAAAACCCTTTGCGGCTACTTCTTTTGGTTTTCCGGCGTTTAAATCCTTTAATATTTGACTACCTTTTACCCCCGTTCCCTTAGATAAACTTCCCGGCCCAATGTTATAACATAGTGAAGTTAGTGCAACAATCATATTTTCGGTAACTGGAACTTTTAAACTTTCATTTACCCAATTAAAATATTTTTCAGCCGATTTAATAAACCACCTTTTTGCCGTTGGTTCATCTATTACATCACTTGCAATAACTTTTCTATTTTTATCCCAGTTCCAACCTTCGCCATATCCAATTGAATATTGTGCATAATCCCATTTTGCCTTTGGAATAAATGTTTCCCACTTTTTTGCTATATAATCAAATAATTGGTCTTGTACTTCGGAATAAGTAATTTTTCCGGACGTTTTTTTACTATCCATAATAATATATATTGCAATAGCAACCGCCAAAGCGACTACATATTTTTTCTTTTGTTTCATTTAACGCCCGTTTAAATCGGTTCCGCTATCTTTTGCAGAAATTAAACCCAATCCAGTTAAAATTGCAGTTACTCCACCAACAATATCGCCATTTATTATAGTGGCTACGCCAGTTATAAAAGCGCCAATACCAAACAAACTTGTTTTCCAATTTTTAAACATATATTATTTTTTAGTGAAAAAATCTAATTTGGTTTCAATACGAGCCAAGCGGTCTAATATTTCAGTATTAGTATCATTGTGCCTCGATAAATCTACTTCAATTTTATCTAAACGGCTTTTAGTAGTAAAATAAAAACCACTACCAACGGCAACAAAACAGAATACGCTAATTATTATGTCCACTTGCATCATTTTCGGATTTCTCTTTGTCTAAAATTGCTCTTGAAATAATATTAAAACTATTAGCCGCTAAAAAACTGGCGTCCATATTTTCAAATATTCCACCTTTACTTGCAGCGTCTAATACTTGTTTAATTACGTTCAATGCTTGTTCGTTTGTCATAGATTTTTATTTTAAAGATTAATTAAGCTAATGTAATATTTAACTTTGTTGCTGCCCACTGGTACGCTGCTAAATTAATATCTGCGGTTGCACCCCATACGTCATAGTCAGGCACGCCCATTGTTAAATTTCCGTCTGCTAATTTGCTTGCGTCTGCGTCTAATAATTGCCAATAAAATGTAGCAGTATTTAATAAGTTATCATTAATGATAATTAAGTTTAAAAGTGTTGCTGTTTGTTGTTGTCCGTTTACCCACAATGTAATTGGTTGTATTTGTTTCATATTAGTCTATTATATGGTATTTATAAGAAATTAATGTAGGGATCCCATCATCATAATTTTTTTGTAAAAAAATAGTTGTTCCAGATGTGATGAATTGTAACAATCCCGGGCCAAATTGGTTAAACCCTGAGGTAAAAACATCTCCAGTTTGAATATATGTTATAGTTTGTACTGGAAAACCTGAAAAATCATACGCCCAAAGTTGTATTATACGATTACCAGTTGTTAGCCCTAAAAATGGAGTTGGGTCAAATGCTTCAAAGAAAAAAACCGTACCATCGCCAGTACTAAATCCTGAACTTCTTGTAATTCCATTAACTTGTAGCTTTTGACCCGAGTCTGTGTTTTTTCCAACAAGTAAATTTCTTGATGGGCTTATTCTTGCCGCCTCTTGTGTATTTGTTAATCCAGCATCATAAATTCCAAATAGAATAGGACTTGCAGTTGTGCTACTATTAAAAATACACATATCTCTATCAGTACTACCCTGAATAAAGTTATTAGTAGCCGTTGAAATACCAATACCAATTCTTTTAGTTGCACCCGTTGAAGCATTGTCTATTCTTAAACTTGGCGCGCTACTACTTACAATTTGTAGTTGTGCATCACCGCTATTATTTTCTATTCTTACTAATCCACCATTTATTGTTGCAGCGTTTCCACTTCCACTTGCTTTTGTAACAAATAAGCCTTCTCCGTTTCCGTTTTTTGTTATATTTAACGCAATACCGCTACCGCTAGTGTGTGTTATTCCAAAAGTATTGCTGCCACCAGAACTGGTGAAAGATCCAGTAGCACCAGTAATTAAATCAGCCGTTAAATCAAAAGTTCCTAAATTTACGTTCGCAGTTGCGCCCGTGTACGGAACGTAACCCGTTAATGAAGGTATATCCGATGTAAGTGCTAAAGTTCCGCTTGAGTTAGGGAATAAAAGTTGAATAGGAGTTGTTCCAAGTATTGCAGAAGTTAATACAACTGTTTTATTTGTTCCGTTTGTCTGGCTAAATGTTATATAAAGACTATCTTGCGATAATGCATATAAAGAAGTATAACCTTGTTGTCCTGAAGATGTAGAAGGGTATTGCTTAAAACCATAGAAGCCACCTTGATTAGTTCCATTTCCGTTATTATAAAAGTTCTGACCTGTTATGTTATTAGCACCCATATTCAAACTTGCATTTGCACCTGTATATGGTACATAGCTACTACTATCTAAAGTTCCATCACCTTTTAAAAATTGACTTGATGTGCCACCACTTACAACAAACTTATCCGCCGTTAATGAATTTAATGCACTATCGTACAATAAACCACTATCGCCGGTAATTGTACTAATTCCGTCCCATAGTGCAATTTGACCGGCTGCACCGCTACCGGTTATTCCGGCGGCTGCGCTTGGACTTAATAAGTCCCACGCCGTTCCGGTGTCCCTATATAAATCGTATGTATCAGTAGAAATAAAAACTCTACCAACAAAAGACGGAGCCGGTCTATTCGCTAAAGTATCGGCAAAAAAAGCCGGTGTACTTTTTTGATTTAATATTGATAAATTTATATTAGGCATTTGAAATGTAATTTTTCTTTACTGAAACTAAATTGTTTGAACCGCCAGTGTTAATAAATGTAGCTAATAATCTTGTTGTCAAAAATTCGTTTATATTGCCTTCAATTTGAAAACTTTGATTTTGTTGCAAAACAACGCTTTCAATTTGAACGGCATTAGTTCCGTAATTAATAAATAAAATACTATTGCAATCGGTAGTTATATATCCATTTGTATCGTATGTAATAAAATTTACATCATATTTTATTAAACCGGCTTTTATTTCAAAATTACTCATTGTATTATTTTTAAAGGTGTAAGGAATGATTTAAATGGAATATGGAACCCCTACTTTTTTTCCGTTAATTGTAGCGTAAAATGATTGGTAACTTTCAATATTTTGTTTATTACCATTATTGTAATTAATAACCTCGTTCGGTCTTTGCATCTCTTTTATTTGGTCTAAAATAGAAAACTGAACGCTATCCGCACTATTTAATTGTGTAGCAATTTGTTCTACTGAATTTGTTACATCAGGTACAAATTCCCCCTTATCTAAGGGATCTACAATTACTGAACCTTTGTACTTCTTTTTACCATTTTTATAATAATAGTAAACCGCAGCACCACCTAATAATAACAATAACAATGATAAGCCTTTATTTTTCATTTTAACTTCTTTTTAAACCATTAACGTATGTAATCAATTGATTAACCTGAGCCGAACTAAACCTATCCGCCGGATAACTTAATAAAGTGCCACCAATTAACCAATTCAATAAATCTTTTTTATATTTTTCGTTGAATTTGTAAGCCAAATAAGATACTTGCGTTTGTGTTTTTAATGATTTAAAAACGCCTAAAACAGCATCAAAATCATCATAAAAGTATCCGGGTGCATTCCAAATTGTATCAATATATTTATTAACCGCATCATTTCTTATAATTAGTGCATTTGGTACACTACGCCAGTAATTAGGATTAAATGCAGAACCCGGCTTTACTATTTCCTTATCTACATTTTTTTCATCTTCGCTTTTACTTAAACCAAAACTTTCGGATAGTGGTTTTATTAATTTAGTATATGCTAAATATAAAACAACGCCGCCTATAATTAAATTTTGGTTATCCTTCAAAAAATTACTTTGCGCCATTTTATAACATCATTAAAAGTGATTTTAATTTCATTGAGTTCATTTCATCTAATTTCCTTAAATGCTCAATGGTTACACCCTTATCCATTAAGGAA
>Ga0255102_1000333_pt1 | contig 13283 bp, 19 predicted proteins | sample Law_Cont_RepA_0h_FD_188448 | JGI IMG/M metagenome (GOLD analysis project Ga0255102, IMG submission 188448) | Freshwater microbial communities from St. Lawrence River, New York, United States - Law_Cont_RepA_0h | ecosystem: Environmental > Aquatic > Freshwater > River | place: USA: New York... | reverse complement strand
ATAATAAGCTGTTGTATCGGTTTAAACCCTAATTATTCAGTTTAGGGGTCTCTAAATAGTGTAAAAAGAAAAACGTGATAAGCGTGGTCTAAATAAGGAAAAGAACATGAAACATGTCGTAACGATTTTAGGCATCTCAATGGTTGGATTATTAACAGCTTGCCATCCATCGGGCGGTGGCACTGGGCAAAAAGCGAGTGCAATTTTAGAGTCCCGTTCTGGATCAAATACCAAAGGGGAGGTTAACTTTGTGTGGCAGGGTAATGATGTCTTAGTAAGCGCTAAGGTAAGCGGCCTTAAACCAAACTCAGAGCACGGATTTCATGTTCACGAGAAAGGCGATTGCTCTGCACCCGATGCAATGAGTGCGGCAGGCCATTTCAATCCAGATGGCAAGGCACACGGACAGCCAGGAAGCTCACACAGTCATGCTGGTGATATGCCTAATATCAAAGCAGATGCCAGTGGTAATGCCACATACTCTACAAAATTGACTGGCTTTACAGTAAACGCTGGACCAGCCGGCATTGTGGGTCGATCAGTGGTTGTGCATCGTGATCCCGATGACTATAAGTCACAACCGGCGGGTAATTCAGGGCCACGGATTGCATGCGGCTTGATTAAGTAATACTTTCTTCGCAAGGAAGAACAAGGGGGTCGATAGACCCCCTTATTACTTTTATTAGGCGCTCAAGCGCTTACACACCGCATCGGTAAACTGCTTAGTTGTTGCCTCACCCTTGAGATCACGCGTACGCACCGAGTCAATATTGAGCGCATCAGTGATTGCTGTTCTGAGTCGATTGGCTAAATCTTGTTTGCCAACATGATCTAGCATCATGGCAGACGCCAATAAGATGGAGATTGGGTTAGCAACCCCTTTGCCAGCAATATCTGGGGCAGAGCCATGAACCGCCTCAAAGATGGCGACGTTCTCACCGATATTGGCACCAGGAGCCATACCCAATCCACCCACAAGCCCTGCAATTTGATCAGAGAGAATGTCACCAAATAAATTGGTGCAGAGTAACATATCAAAGCGCCATGGATTAAGTACTAATTGCATGGCACAGGCGTCAACGATCATGTCATCTATTTCAACCCGACCTTCATATTCTTTGGCAACTTCTCTAGCGGCATCCAAAAAGATGCCGGTGAGTAATTTGAGGATATTGGCTTTATGGACAACCGTAATTTTCTTACGCCCGTTCTTTAGGGCGTACTCAAAGGCAAAGCGTGCGATGCGTTTGCTACTTGCGCGTGTGTTCATGCCGGTGGCAACAGCAACTGCCTTTGGATCATCACCGACTGGAATGTAGTATTCATGAGCCACATAAAAACCACCTAAGTTCTCACGCACCAACACAATATCAATGTTCTCAAAGCGACCCGGGATCAGTGTTTTGGCAGGGCGCACATTCGCATAGAGCTCAAACTCTTCCCGCAAGCGAACATTGGATGACCGAAAACCACCACCCACAGGCGTAGTTAGTGGACCCTTGAGGGCTAAGCGGTGCTTACGGATACTCGCCAAAGTTTGTTCTGGCAAAGGATCGCCCAAGATGTCAACACCCGCCATGCCTGCCTGCTGAACATCCCACTGAAAAGGGCTGCCCAAGACATCTAAAATTCGCATGGTGGAGTCAACGGTCTCAGGACCAATGCCGTCGCCAGGGATGAGGGTTGCTGTAATGGGATTTGAGGTACTCATAGAGAATCGATTGATAATGGTGGAATTAATCTATTTTATTTCCGACCAATCACAACCCAGAAAAACCAAGCAGATTAATCCAACTTAACCGTTCTGAAGACCATGACTAAACTACTACCGATTGATTTCCAAAAATCACTGTTTACCGAGGCGCGCACCGTGCACGCCTTTGAGCACCATGCATTTACAGACGCTCAGATTAAAGAGTTGTATGAGCTATTTAAGTGGGCACCAACAGCATTTAATGCCCAACCCGGTCGATATGTATTTATACGGAGTAATGCTGCAAAAGAGCGTTTACTACCCGCACTGAGCCCGGGTAACGTTCCTCAGGTTAAAAGCGCATCCTTGACAGTTATCGTTGCCTTTGACACTCTTTTTTATGAACACCTTCCAGTCTTGTACCCCGTAGTGGATGCCAAACCATTTTTTGAGGGTAAGCCGGCAGTAACCGAAGTGGCTGCTCTACGCAATAGTGCTTTGCAAGGAGCTTTTCTGATTATGGCGGTCCGCAGTCTGGGCTTTGATTGTGGAGCCATGTCGGGTTTTGATCCTGCCAAGGTCAATGTGGAGTTTTTCCCCGATGGATGCTATAAGGCAAATTTCTTACTGAATATTGGAGTTGCAGATCCTGCCGGTATTTATCCGCGAGGCCCGCGTCTTACATTTGATGAGGTTGTGCAAATAATCTAAACTGAACAATTAATGAAAGAGGATAAGGCAATGGGATATTTTCCGGAAGATACATTACGGCGAGTAATGATGGTGGTCTTTGTGGTGTTAGCGATTGTGGAGCTGACACGCGGTTCGTGGTTCTTTATTGTCGATGTCTTATTTGCTTTATCTCTATCGCCAAAAATATTGGCGAGTGTGATTGGGGTATTTAAACGTAAGGATTGATCAATCCTGAGGTGGGATGGAGTATGTGCCCGTAGCATGTGCAACGGGTGTTAGATCATCCCCTGAATAGATAGAGACTTCACCGACCACTAAAGACTTCCCTAGCTTTAATAAACGACTTTCCCCTCGGATAAATTGCGCAGGTTGGGGGCGTCTCAAAAAGTTGATATTAAAACTGGTGGTGACGGTTAAGGGAACAATCCCGATCTCCCCTAAGATAGCGACATAAAGAGCAACATCCGCTAAGGCCATCATGGTAGGCCCTGATACTGTGCCACCAGGTCGAAGTTCTTCTACACCAACAGGATGGGTAACCACGGCACTGTTATTGCCAACCGAGATGATCTGGCATTTGGTTTGTGGAAAATCCTTCGCAAAGAAGGCTGTGAGCTGCTCACGATTGGCTGGCATCGAAAATCCTATCTATGGTCTAAACCTAGTCTCTATTTTAGGGGAGGTAGCAATATAAAGAGTGGTTTAATAGATTTCTTAAATGGTGAATTTTTAACTGTAAGTAAACAAAAGCCCGACGGGTATGCCGCCGGGCTGTGCCACTCTTTTGAGTGGATGTCGTCGCTACAGGAGTTTGATGTCCCGTATTGAAGAAGGGTGCAGGAATGTACCCTCATGAGAACTGGTATTGCTACCAGTGTGGATCACACACAAACTATGACACCACGCTTTTATCCTATGCCTACAATTGCCCTGTGTCAATACAGAAATTCATGAAATTTATTTATCACGATACGCTCTGAACATATCGAGCTAAGTAAATGAATTTGTTTGTTTATTGCAATGCAGAATAAAATTCTTAATAGGTCAGCACCTCAATTTCTAAATCGAGCAAATTGCATCTTAAGTCAATCAAAGCAAGGTCTTTGCTGTAGAGAACCGCTGGCCTGACCTGAAAGGCCAGATCAATAAAGATTTGATCGTCGGGGTCAGAGCAGCGTACTGGGGCACTGTGCTCGATTGACACTAGGGTGCCCAAGCCTTGCCAATACCGCAAAACATTGTTTTGGTCTTCTTCGCTCAGGCTAAATTGTGCACGACCCAGTACATCTCTAAATTCATCTAGCATCTCACTACAAAAAAATACTAGACATCGCTTGCTTGTGATGTTGTCATGAAGAGCAGCAACCCGTGGGTCTGCAAAGACAAATAGATCTAGCAATACATTGGTATCAATAACTAGGCGCGGGGTACTCATGCCAAGTATCTTAGGGCATAAATCCAATACACTCATACTTTTATATTTCGCATTCTTCGAATGAACTACCTACTTGCACTCTCGCGCCAGATTGATCGTATGAGTTGGACTGCCGCTCAGATCGCAGTGGTATTGGTTCTAGTATGTGCGTTCATCTCAGTCGGTAATGCCCTATCTCGGTACTTATTTGATCTCAGCTCCAACGCATGGCTTGAGATGCAGTGGTACTTGTTTGCAGCCATTGTGATGTTGGGAGCCGCCCATTTACTGCGTACCAATGGCCATATCCGCGTGGATCTTCTCTATTTGCGCCTTCATGAACGCCAACGCATGATGCTTGATCTATTCGGTTTAGTCTTTTTTGTGATTCCATTTAGCATCATGATGGTGCTCTATGCTTGGCCATGGTTTGTAGAAGCCTGGTTAATTGGCGAGACCTCTGCCAATGCGGGTGGCCTCATCCGTTGGCCCGTCAAGATCTTGATGCCAATCGGCTTTGGCCTGCTCATTTTGCAAGCAATTTCAGAGATTATTAAGCGTGTAGCTGCACTACAGGGCAAGATCTCATTGGATGTGCACTATCAACGGCCCGACCAATAATGCTAGCGCTTGAGTTTATGGCCCCCGCCATGTTTGCAGCCCTTGTGGTCTTTCTGATCATCGGGCTACCAGTGGCGTTTTCTTTAGCGGCTCTTGGCCTGGTTTGTGGAATGATTGCGATCGAGCTGGGTATTTTTCCTGCGCAATTTATGGCTAATTTGCCGTATCGCGTGTTTGGGATTCTGTCGAACGAGCTCTTACTCTCGATCCCATTTTTTACCTTGATGGGCGCTATTTTGGAGCGTAGTGGTTTAGCAGAAGATTTGCTTAATGGCTTTGCAAAACTCTTTGGAGGTTTACCAGGAGGCTTAGCCTATGCTGTCATCGTGGTGGGCGCTATCTTAGGCGCCATTACCGGAACTGTGGCCGCATCGGTGATTGCAATCGGGGTGATTGCCTTGCCTGTGATGCTTCGCTACGGCTATCAGCCACGCCTAGCCACTGGAGTAGTTGCTGCCTCTGGAACGATTACACAGGTAATTCCACCATCTTTAGTCTTGATTGTGCTGGCAGATCAGCTCGGAAAGTCAGTGGGGGATATGTATTTGGGTGCCATTGGACCATCGATCGCTCAAATTCTAATCTTCTTATTGTTCATTTTTATCCTGTCATTGATTAAACCTAAATTAATGCCGCCTCTGCCCAAGGAGGCTAGAACACCATTCGGCTGGGACCTTATCAAGACCGTTGTGCTTGCTATCTTGCCTTCTATGGCACTCATCTTTGTGGTGCTTGGTACTATTTTCATGGGACTGGCAACGCCTACCGAAGCAGGGGCCATGGGGGTGGTCGGCGCGATGGTACTGGCTGCATTGCATCGTCGACTTCATTGGCAGATGATGTGGCAAGGGATGCAATCCACCATGAACATCACTGTGATGGTGATCTTTATCTTAATTGGTGCCACGGTATTTACCTTGGTATTTCAGGGAGTAGATGGCGGTAAATGGATTGAAGATTTGTTCTTAGCTTTGGGGGCAGATGATGCCGTGACCTTCTTAATCATTGTGAACATCATCATCTTTGTCTTGGCATTCTTTCTTGATTTCTTTGAGATCGCCTTCATCGTGATTCCGCTTTTGGCACCGATTGCAAAGGACCTTGGTATCGACCTTATTTGGTTTGGGGTCTTAATCTGCGTCAATATGCAAACCTCCTTTATGCATCCACCCTTTGGCTTTGCTCTTTTTTATCTTCGCGGTATTGCACCACCAAGCATTAAGAGTAGCGATATTTATCTTGGGGCGATCCCCTGGCTAGGTTTACAGCTCCTCTTGGTCTTGATCTTAATTTTCTATCCTGAGATTGTGACCGGTTTTTTAGATAAACCGGCTATACAAGATATACAAGCAATTGAGATCAAATTAGATGAGAGCGAGAGTGGGGCTCAATCCAAACAGACGACCCCCGCAGACGATCCTGCTGACTACTTCAAGCGCAAGTAGATTAGAGTTTTTGTCTGGACATGAAGTTGTCGTAACTAGCTTCAGCCACCCTAAACCAAGCCTGCTGATCCCGTTGGAAGCCGCGCATCTGTGCCAACATGCGTTTAAAGGTTGGGCTCTTTGCACTGATCTCTTCGAGTAACTCTTGATTTGCTTTAAAGCACGCATCCATGACGGATTGTGGAAATGCGCGCAAAATGGCACCACCTTGGACCAGACGTTTTAATGCATTTGGATTCAAGGCATCGTACTTTGCCTGCATCCACGTATTGGCTTCTGCTGTCGCTGCTTGGATGGCCATCTTATAGGCCTCGGGCAGGGCTTCAAAGGCTTTGATGTTGACCTGAAAGGCTAAGCCTGCACCACCCTCGTTCCACCCTGGATAGTAGTAGTATTTGGCAATCTTATTTAGGCCCAATTTCTCATCATCATAAGGAACAGTGAACTCGGCTGCATCAATCGTGCCTTTTTCGAGTGCTGAATAGATTTCACCGGCAGGTAATTGTTGGGTCACAACCCCGAGTTTAGTTAGAACTTGGCCGGCCATACCCCCGGTTCTAAACTTTAAACCTTTGAGATCATCGACCGTCTTTATTTCTTTCTTAAACCAACCTGCCATTTGGGTACCAGTGTTGCCCGCCAGAAAATTAAGGACCCCAAATTGCCTAGAAAAATCATTAAAGATCTTTTCGCCATCACCTTGGATCCACCAGGCATTAAATTGACGACTATTGAGACCAAATGGAATGCAGGTACCAAAGGCCCAGGCAGGATCTTTACCAATGTAATAGTAGGGGGCAGTGTGATTACACTCAATCGTCCCTTTTTCGACTGCATCGAGAACCTGTAAGGCGGGTACGATTTCGCCAGCAGCGTGCACGCTAATCTGAAACTTACCCCCTGTAATCTGGCCCACGCGCCGCGCAATAAGCTCCGCAGTTCCATAAAGGGTATCCAGACTTTTTGGAAAGCTTGAGGCACAGCGCCAGCGTACGGTGTCTGATTGCGCCAAGGCAGAGTTTGATAAAAGGGCGGCACTACCGGCTAAGGCTAGACCACCAGACTGTTTTATGAATGCGCGACGGGTCATTGATTTCTCCTAAAAAAGCAGATCACACTAAAACTATATTAACTTAATGCTGCCAGCCAATCCGCCATTGGTCTTGGTTCTTGAGGTCCTCAATCGAAACTAGATAACAGCGCTTGCTCATAATCGCCTCGAGTTCGACATAACCTACAGGAATGGTATTGGCTGCAAGTAAAGCGGAATCATGGACTTTGCTTACCAGAAAGTGTTTCTCCTTGTTTTTGGGTTTGCAGGCAGTCCACTTTGAGAGTAATAACTTTTTAGAGATCGGATTGGGCATCAGGATCTATTTTTAAGATAATAGGTATATTACGCAAACTAAATCCTCATATCAGAAAGGCTTGGCTGCCATGAGCTTATTCATGTTGACCTGGGCAATTACATCGCTCTCACTCTGGGCCGCTACTTATGTCTTTGAAGGTCTACAGTTTAATGACTCTGGCGCATTGATTATTTCGGCTTTGGTACTAGGGCTGGCAAATGCCATTGTGCGCCCCTTGCTCATTTTGTTTACATTGCCTCTAACGATCTTCAGTCTGGGATTGTTCCTCTTGGTGATTAATGCCTTGGTTTTAATGCTTGTCGCTGAGCTCGTGAGTGGATTTGTACTGGCAGGCTTTTGGACTGCTTTCTTTGCCAGTATCTTTATTTCAATTCTCAATGCCTTTATTGGCTCATTTTTTGCCATTAATCGCATTAAGATTGAACGTATTTAAGCATAAGCGTAAATGGAAGACATTAAGGCATTACCCCCCTTTGTTGTTGAGGTACCGTACAGCACAGCGCCGCGCATGGTGCGTTACCAAGGCCCCTTAATTGATTTGCCGGCAAGGGCGGAGTATCTGGAGGCAAAAAGAGTAGAGCTTGCTACCTTAGGCCATGCCCTATCAGGCCATATTGCTAATCACGATCTTGCCCCCTTAATACAGCATGCCGCACACGCTCTAAAACTAGCGAACCCCGATCAGATCCAATCGATGGAGGATCTTGCCTTGTGTCTTGAAGAAGACGTGGCTCTGATGCAAGATGGTGTATTAAGCGCCATCTGTTTTTGCTTCCCAAGTAGTTGGGTACCCACAGAACGGATTGGGATGCCCTTAGGGAAAATCCATGAGCATGTTGCCGATGGGCAAAAGTTGGTGGCTGCCAGCCCCAAAATCGCGCATGTGATGAGCGATCTAGAGCAGGGTTCCTTTAGGCGTTATGTATGGACCATTACAAACAGCCCTAGATTAAGCCAGCACCCCAGCCATAAGAACGCGAACATCCCCGTAACAATCGAGGATCTCTATTACCGTGTCGAGACCCAAACAACATTACCTCTGCCAAGCACCACGGGAAGGTCAAGCCTGTTCTTGGTAAAGGTGGAGGTATGTCCTTTGAGCCATTTATGGAGTAATCTAGAAGAACGACAAACTCTGTATGACAGTATTTTTTCGATGAGCGAAGCGGTCTTGGAATATAAAAACTTGCGGACTATTAAAACGATCCTGATGGATTCCTATCAGCAGGCCGGATGATGGATAACTTCGGTCCTATCATCTTAATTGAAGTGGTGCTGGTCTTTGGAGGTGTTTTGCTATTTGCCTGGTGGCAACTTCGGGATCTGCGCAAAGAGCGTGAGAAGGATCAGAAAAAGAAAAGGGACGACGCCAGCTGACCCTTGTGTTGCAATGCAATAGATACCAACAAGCTCTCTGTTTATGGTAGGGTAAAGACAATTACAGCGAAGTACTTGCACAACACATAGATTCGTCTAATATAAGAGCATCGTGCCAAAACCAGCTACTAAATACTTCCCTGAAGGAAATTACACCGAACTTGATCTAGTGACCTTGTCCTATGTCAGTGATGCAGCCGAAGAGTTCGGCATCTTAAGTTTGATGCAAATGGTTGATAAGGCCTCTCGTCGCAATAAGGCCCTAAATGTAACGGGTGTCCTGTCCTTTGATAATGGACGCTTTGGACAAATCTTAGAAGGGAAGCCCAAGGATGTTGAGGCAGTCTGGGAGTTAATTCTGAAAGATTCCCGTCACACCAATGTAGTGTCTTTAGGGATGAAGAAAATTAATGCTCGGCGCTTTGCTAATTGGTCGATGCGCTTGTGCGGCCGAGAAGAGATTGTGGCAGCCGAGCCACAGCTAAAAATATAACAAGGCTTCAACTACTTATTGAGATGGCAGACTAGAATAAGGGTACCGTCCGATAATCGTGCCTCGACTGCATCACTCGTTTTGCTCACATACACCTTCACGCCTTTGCCATCCCCAATATTGTTTACATTCGTGAAGTGAGCGCTTTTGTCATCGAGTCGTTTGAGGGAAGCAATAATCGTAGGTTCACCAATGCTAAATTTAGATCCAACCCAACGATCAGGACGAATAAACTCACCGTTTACCGTCTTGCCACGATAGGTTTTCATGTAGATGCACTCTTTTTGATTAAGGATCAAGCTAGCAGGATCCTTGGGGCGATCAAATAAAACAGCGTGTGCGGTATTGGCTAACAGACAGCTAAAGAGGGTAGCGTATATAAAAACGAGACGCATCATCTACATGCATTAAGCCTATATCAATTAAGTACTTTATACCCACGACTCACGAGACATTTTTTTACAACTGCTTCTTGCGACTCATTGCCTTTATAGGCACCGCCAGCGCCACTAATGACTGCGCCAGCACAAGCAGTTAAAAGCACTGTCCCACTGATTAGGGAAAGGGTAAGGCGAGTATGCTTCAAGTCTATGTGAGCCTCCAAAATAACTATTAAAGCAAACTCGTCTTCTATCGTCAAGTTTAGAAACCCTTAAGCTCTCTATTTGCTCCATGGAAACCCTAATTTCATAAAGGGGGAAGCCTGTTCACAATGAACCATCTACTAATCATCGACTCACTCTGTTTGGAACCCCATGCAAACCGTTAGCCAACTCCTGGCAGGAAAAAATCATCGTCTTGAAACCGTAGCACCTAATGAGCATGTCTTTGAGGCTCTAAAGCTTATGTTTGAGAAAGATATTGGCTCTCTATTAGTTGTAGAGTTCGGTAAGTTGGCGGGGATCTTTACGGAACGTGATTACGCCCGTAAATTAGTACTGCAAGGAAAAAGCTCACAAAATACCTTGGTACGCGATGTCATGAGTACTAAATTAATTACCGTTAAACCAGAAGACTCCCTCGACTTTTGTATGCAATTGGTGACCGAGAAGCGGATACGGCATTTACCCGTGATGGATCAAGAGCGCTTAGTTGGGATGCTATCGATTGGCGACCTATTGAAAGCGGCGCTCTCAGAGCAGGCTAACACCATCAAGCAGTTAGAGTCTTATATCAACGGCTAGATTCCCATCTCTTTAAATACTTCTTTGGCGTTTCGAAAGCTGTCAATTGCTGCTGGTACGCCGCAGTAGATAGCGGTCTGTAAAAAGATTTCACGAATTTCATCTTTGGTGAGACCGTTGTTGATAGCGCCTTTGATGTGCAATTTCAGTTCATGAGGGCGATTGAGTGCCGTAATCATCGCCAGGTTCACAATGCTGCGGGTTTTACGATCAAGCCCTGGTCGATTCCAAATCTCGTTCCAGCAATATTCGGTTACCAACTCTTGCAAAGGGCGATTGAACTCATCCGCATTCTGAATCGATTGATCAACATACTCAGCACCCAAAACCTCACGACGAGTTTTTAAACCTTTCTCAAATGCATCCCGATTCATACGTATCTCCTAGTGTGGTCATCAAATAGCAGTATAGTAATAATCATGCCAAGACTTAACACCTTCAATCTCTTCTCATGCGCCATTATTTACTTGCTGACCGCCTGCGGTACCCCCCAAAGCGACTTTCGGGTTGTTAATCGATCCGATGGCATGATTGGAGTGCAAGCAATTAAAGGAGCTAAAGAACTAGAGGCGCAGGAGTTAGCGGTCACGGAGTGCAAAAAGACCGGCAGGTCAGGGGCCGCGATTTCAGAGGCCAAGACCACCCATAACGATCAGTTCCCCATGATCTATATTTATCAATGTGTTCGTTAATTATCGTAAATCTCTTATGTCCGTTTATACCCACGTCCAAACTATTCCCATCTTTCCTCTAGGCACCACGCTTTATCCAGACGGCATTCTTCTATTAAAGATCTTTGAGGTGCGCTACCTAGATATGGTCAAGCAATGTGTGCGTGAAGGTTCTGGATTTGGAGTGGTTACCCTGAATAGTGGAGCTGAAGTACGAACTCCTGGAGAGGAAATCAGCTTTAATGATGTTGGTACGTTTGCTCGCATTAAAGAATTTGACCCAGTACAACCCAGCCTATTCATGATCCAGTGTCACGGCGAACAACGTTTTCGGGTGAAGAGCCGTCAAACGCAAAAAAATGGATTAATTACTGCGGAAGTAGAGTTTTTGAAAGAGGATCTACCGACAGAAGTACCCGAGGAGCTTAAACCTACCTCAGAGGTGCTGGGCAAAGTAATCCAATCGTTTAAAGAGCAGGGAGCGGCTCTTGGAAAAGAATTACCTTTTCATAAACCCTATCGCTTTCATGAATGCGGATGGGTCGCTAATCGCTGGTGCGAACTTTTGCAATTGAGCCCAGGGCAAAAACAATTTTTTCTGGAACAAGAAAATCCCCGACTCCGACTTGATCTAGTCAATGAGCTATTAGAGGAGATGGGCGTTTACAAAGCGGTGAGGTAACACAGTAAACTGCATTGAACGATAAAAATTAATCTGACTGGAGACAAAATGAAACACAAGATACTAGTGGCATTCGTAAGCCTAGCTTTTTCAGGGATCGCTGGTGCACAAACAATTTGGCCCAGTGGTCAAACCGTTCGCATCATTGTGCCGTTTCCTGGAGGGGCGAGTACTCTAGATTCTGTGGTCCGAACCTTGACTCCTGAAATCAGTAAGAATTTATCAAGCCCGGTCATTGTTGATAATCGACCCGGTGCCGGAACCGTTATTGGTGTTGATGCTACTGCAAAAGCAACGGATGGTCACACAGCAGGAGCGGTGGCAAATAGCTTTACTGTTAATCAAACCTTAGTTAAGAATTTACCGTACAACGCTTCAAAAGATTTACAACCAGTGATCTTGATGGCCAAGACAGCGAATGTTTTAGCCGTTCGTCCAGGACTGCCAGTGAATAATCTTAAAGAGCTCATTGCGTATGCCAAAAAGAATCCAGGAAAACTATCTTATGGTTCATTTGGTAACGGCACTACCGCTCATTTCGCAGGAGAGATGCTTAAATCGCAAGCGGGGATATTTGTAGTTCATATTCCATATCGCGGACAAGGACCTGCGTTGACAGATTTGTTAGCTGGCAATATCGACATGATGTTTGGTAACCTACCTGATTTCTTGCCACATATTAAGACCGGAAAGCTAAAGGCAATTGGCACTACGTATTTGACTCGTGCGCCATTGGCACCAGAAATCCCCACCATTGCGGAGCAAGGATTCCCTAAGTTTGAGACAGATTCTTGGTACGGCATTATTGCCCCCGCTAGCTTATCCAAGGATGCAGTGGATAAGGTCAATAGTGCAGTGAATCGAGCTTTGCAGGATCCTGCAGTAAAAAAGAACTTGTCAGATCGCGGCATTGAGATTATAGGTGGCACACCCGCAAAATTTGGGGAGCATATTCAAAGCGAGATCGCAAAATATGCACAGATTGTTAAAACATCTGGCATGACAATCGATTAATCATCTATGCCTGTACCCCGTATTTTTACTTCTGGTAGCTACAGCTACTTACCAAGTGTTTTTCAGTATTCCGCTGGAGTAATGGCAGAACCTGGTTATCGTTTGGAGCAAATTCGTTTTAAGCATGCTATTCCACTCCAAGATGGTTTTAAGGCAGTTGAGAGTCGCTTGCGTTTTCTTGGAAGACCCTTTACTGCCTTTGCGCACTGTGAGTTACGCTCTCCGAAGCAATTTGATGACCAAGGTTTTATTGATTTTAATAAAACCTATGTGAGGCAATTACAGAGCTGGAATATTTATACACCAGCAGTAGATGGCGTGGATGCGATTAATCCAGTAGCACGAACCAATGTTTGTCCAGAGCATCATGGTCCACAAGAAGTTTCAATGTATGCGTTTACCTATTCTGTGCCAAGCACTGTCAAGCAAATAAGTTTTGTTATCTCGGGTGGTGGAGATGCCCGAAAAGGCTCTGAACCCTACAAAGACCGTATCATTGCCTTTGGGGATGTTTCTCAAGCAGGATTGCGAAAAAAAATGGCATTTGTGATTGAAGAGATGGCGAATCGTCTTCGGAGCTTCGACTTAAAGTGGTCTGACGTTACCACAGTTCAAGCGTATTCAAT
>Ga0255102_1000325_pt1 | contig 13495 bp, 24 predicted proteins | sample Law_Cont_RepA_0h_FD_188448 | JGI IMG/M metagenome (GOLD analysis project Ga0255102, IMG submission 188448) | Freshwater microbial communities from St. Lawrence River, New York, United States - Law_Cont_RepA_0h | ecosystem: Environmental > Aquatic > Freshwater > River | place: USA: New York... | reverse complement strand
ACCTTATCCAATAGAATCAGATAATGATAAAAATAAACCGACTCTTCTTTTAATTCCAGGTGGAGGTGGTAATCCTATTAAAGATTATGATGTACTTGCTCCTCTGTTAAAAGAAAAATTTAACTTAATAACATTTTCATATGATGAGAATGTTAAAGAGAATGGTCAAGAAAAATGTAAAAAAATCGCAGAACAATTAAAATCCTATCCTAATTTATCTATTTTAGGATTTTCAATGGGTACAACTTTTGGATTTTGGATAATTAAAGAATTAGGATCAGATTTCAAAGGTAAATTTATATGTGTAGATGCCGCTGCTCCTAATGCAATATCTCCGGATAAATATGTAAGTACAACAATGAAAAATAACACAATGAGAAGATACCATTGTGTTACATTTCCTTTTTATGAAAAAGATTCTCAAGATCCAACAAAAGACCAAATGATTCAATTCAAATATACATATAAACCAGAAGTTCATAAAAAAGATCCATCGGAATTTGATTTCAATAAAGCTAAACTATCAGATTTTGAATTCAATTTACAATCAGATTATGAAACATGGAGAAAATCAAAAGAACTTGTAATTGAATTTATAGATGAACCATTCAAAGAAAAAGAAGGCATTCATTACCCTAGTGAAATGAATCCATCATCTGTTTGGAAAAAAGGTGTAAAGATAAATGAAATACCAAATGATGGTAAAACAACTCATGAATACATCAAATCAATTATTAGTTTAGTAGATATTAAAGATCCTAATAAGGTCTGGATAGTACAAGATAAATATGATTCACCAGATAAAAAGAACTACTATTGTGATTTACAAAATGGTGATAGAAAATCAAATATAGATTTCCTACACAGTCAAGCGGTTGGTATGGTTGGATCATTACAGAGAGATCCAAAAAAAATAGAAAAGTTAGATGATAGTGTTGAGTGTTTAATAATTAGAGCAGGTAAAACCGACTCAGGCACACTTACTAAAAAACAAGCTGAAGAAGATGACAAAGGTAATTTTCCGAATGATACAACATCTTTAGAAGTTATACCAGGAGTAGAACATCATGATATATGTGAAAAGGGAGCCAGTCAAATATCTGTCTTGGTAAATAACTTCATTCTCAAAGAGTAATAAACTTTTTAGTAAAATCAAAGCTACTATATTAAAATTTAGCTGTTTTTACTAGAGGAATGATTTCTGTATAAATAAGTTATGAAGATATTTTGTTATGGTTCTAATATGAGTTCTGAGAGGATAACTGAGAGATGTTCTTCTTCCAGTTTTATTAGTCGTGCTAGTGTTATTGGTTGGAAGTTATTATTTAATAAAAGGAGTAAGGATGGTTCTGGTAAGGCTAATTTGGTTTGGACCGGAGATGAGAGTTTAGTGTGGGGTGTTATATTTGATATAACAGAGGATCAGAAGTCTATATTGGATAAGTTTGAGGGTTTGGGATGGGGATATGATGAGTATAAATTGAGAGTTATAAATGATTTAGAACAAGAGATTGATTGTGTTTGTTATATAGCGACCGATGAAAAGTATTTAGATAATAATCTAAAGCCATATGATTGGTATAAAGAATATTGTTTAATAGGAGCTAAACAACATAATCTACCTGAAGACTATATTTTAACATTAGATGGGGTTAATGTTAGGTGATCTAATCTAATATTACAAAAATCCATTCATAATTTTGTAATTAACTAAAATTTTAATACTGGAAGTTGTTTTTATGGAATATAATGACTATCTTCGTTTAATAAATCGGTTCTTCGTGCGTAACGCATTTGCCTTTTTTTACCCATTGGGTTTGGTTTAGTTGGTATAAGGAGTCCAACACTGTTGGATCGATTTATTATAGTCAGGTGGCGTTGGTAGACGCACATTAGAAAGTTCCTATAAAGCAATGGTTAATATCGTGGAGCTTTGATATTAACAACAGGTTCGAATCCTGTCCTGACTACTAAATAAACCAAATGAAAGATTTTAATCAATTTATAAACGAGTCTAAAGACTTCACAAAAAAAGAAATCAATCAGATTTTTGATGAGGTAAAGAACTACATATCAGAAAATAACATAACCGAAAACGCTTATCATAACAATAAACATATGATAGACGTTTTTAATAACTCTATGACCCTTTTCGACGAGTATCAAAAAGAATATGAGTTAACCGAAAATGATAAACTCTATTTAGGACTAGCCGCCCTATTCCACGACTTTAATCACTCTGGTGGTAAACTAAAAGACGATGAGAATATTGAACTTGCTCTAACAGCACTAAAAGAGTATTTAGATTCCACAAACAAATCAGGTCTATACAATGATATTAAACACATTATTATAGCAACCGAATTCCCTCATAAAGATATCAACACAGATATCCTACAGAAGATTATCAGAGACGCAGATACAATGGGTGGTATCACCGATGATTGGATGTCTGTTGTAAAGTCATTAGGAAAAGAATACAACAAAACCTTACAAGAATTCATTCCTACTCAGATAAAGTTCTTAAATACTGTTAAATTCAATACAGACTATTGTAATGGATTACTAGCAAACAATAAAGAAAGTATTATAAAAGAATTAGAGAAGATGTCATAATTAATGAAGAAGTTACTTATAGAGTTTACAAATGGTGATTTTTATATAGGTACTTTTTACTTATTTAAAAGTGGTAATAGAGATATTACAAATCCAAATTGGAAATGTAATAATGGTGAAGATGCTATGTATTTTATACCCGAATGTTATTGGATACGTCATGAAAAATCAGATGAGTTGCATACCATTTCCTCTATTGTAAAGATTAAAGATATAACCGAAGAAGAGTTGTTATCATATATTAGAAATAAACAATTAGATAAGATACTGTAAAATCTATCATAATACAAAAATTCATTCATAATTTTGTATTGTTAGTGAATAATAAAGAATTAATATATAATTAAAAAAATTATATTATGTCTGAAGAAAATAAAGAAACTAGCACTACCACCGGTTTTACCGATACCTTTTTATCTAAGCTTAAAGAACAATCCTTTGTAATTATTCTAATGTTAGGTGTAATTTACTATCAACACCGAATGATGGAAGAAAGAGTAAGTTTTTGGCAAAAACAATGCGAAGAACAAGATGCTTATATCAAACAAAGTAATAAAGAAGATAAAGACATACTACTAGATAGAATACAATATCTACAAGACCAAAGAGATAAATTCGTAGAAACAGCCCTAATGGAAGAAAAAAATTAGTTATCAAAAATTCTCCTTATCTTTGATATATGAATACAGACAAAGACAAGAAATACAACGTTTGGACTATTAAGAACAAATCAGGTCTATTCTCTAATGTAGCAAGAAATAACGATATCAATTGGGTAGATAATATCCGTAAAGCATCATTCTTTAATCATAACAACGCTAGTTTAATCGCCAGTTCACAAGGATTGAAAGATATCACTATTGTAAAGATATCTTAATGAATACTATAATCACCAAGTGGGTTTGTATTAATCGTAGTGATGTTAATAAAGATTTATTAACAGAGGGAAAGGTATATGAAATTACTAAGGATATTTCTATATGTCCAGTTACCAATATTGATTTAAGTCATACTTATTTTATAGCGGATAATGGTCGATCATTCCGTATTGACTTAAAGAATGATTTTATTCCTTTAGAAGAGTATCACCAAGAACAATTAAATAAGATTATATAATACAAAAATCCATTCATAATTTTGTAGTTAACTAAAAGTTTTTTTATGGAATAAAAACAGTTAATTATCGAAGAAAAAACAAACTCTAACCTTATTAAAATCACTATCAATTGATTTTAACTCTTCTAATATAGTTAAAAACTCTTCTAAATACTCACTATCATATTTGCCCCAATCAACATCTAATAACTCCCTAAGTGTGAAATAAGAATGTGAATGAGCATCTGATGACCACGAATCACACTTATGCAAGTAACCACATGAAGCATCAAGGGGAATTCCCCTCGGATAATCTATTACTTCCTCACCACTATTTCTAACATCAGCTAAGATAGAAAATAAATAGTAATTCCTACCATCATACCTTTCAACACACAACCAATCACCATCGTCAATGTCCCAAGCATCAGCTGATACCCATCTCTCAATAGAAGGTTTACCATCAACTATCTCGTCTATTCTATTACTCCTATCTACTAGTAAATCTCTAGGCCCTTCATAATCATTTGATGAAGTAAACCTTTCTGTAAAAAAATGTATATCACAACCCATAATTTCTTTATTTCTTTGGTCTCTGTGGGTCACCACCCTTAACATAACTCGGAACCTCTAACACATGCTTAATCATACCTCTAAGAATCTTTAACTCTACTCTAAGAGGCTGATACTCATCACCATCAGAAGCCCTAAACGCCTTATCACTAATGATACGTTCTGTAATCTCGGATTCCAACTTAACTATACGAGATATAATTTCTGAATCTGTCATACTAATTATATCTCTCCTACGGCTTTTTGTTTTTACAAATCAGAACAAATCAAAGTCGGTCAAAGCCAGTCTGATGAGGTAAAAATAAGTCGAAAAAAACGAGTCGTCTAGGACGTACTAGGGGTAAGGGTTTCAGACGGTGATGTATATACGGATCAGTACCTTATGAAAGATTTGACAAGAGACTGAAAGGTGTCGATAGGGTTGACTAATAATTATACAGAAAAACGAACAGATTTTTGTATGTTTTTTATTACCTTAAAACTTCGCCAGAATTCCACCATAAAACTAATATGAATGAGTTTGATAAATTAAGAGTAATTATTACCCTAAAGAAGTTAGTAATACACCGTCAGTATTGGGAGTTAGCAGCTTATCTCAGAGACAAGGAAAAAACCGAATTCCATAATATTAGTGTAGATTTATCCAATTGTATACCTAAGAACATTACTCCATCGGATTATCTTTATATGATAGTTATATTAGATGAGTGGGAGTCTTATAAGATATCATTAGTTGATGAAGACCATCACATTCTTTCTATAAGAGAATTAGTTGAAGAGGAGTTCATCCACATAATCCGTCAGATAAAGTTAAGTTCTATATTAAAGTAAGATTTACTTTTAATTGTCTTAATATAGTCTTAAAGAAGTTATGACATTCTTTTGATGAGAAAAAGTCTTTTGGTCTATTTCTTAGTAATTGTCTAAAATCATTTTGTTCATATATTTTATAAACATCGTTAAGAGTTAGGGTAAATAAAACCATATCAGCAACATCAGAGTGTTTAGTAAACTCATATTTTACTAATGTCTCATTCATTTTCTTAAATGAAGGAATTTCCATAAATGAATTGTGACTTTTATTCTTTTCAATATCATTATCATCTATTAGAAAATCATAAAGGCTTTGAGTGCATTCTAATAATTCTGAATCTGACATTTACTTATTTACTTATTTATGTAAGTAGAATCTATTGAGTTGTCGTGTAGGATGAATGGTGGTTTAATTATAACTCGTGAACCATCAGAGTTATCATAGTGGAGTGAACCGTCATTATCTAGAGTAATGGTATCTGTATACCAGATGGCTTCGTGTGGTCCTTTCTTTGTTTCGACGTATCCGTGGATTTCATATTTCCATTTTTGTTCTTTGTTATTACAAGAAGTTAGTAATAAGGATGTTGTTAAGATTGTTAGGATTGTTTTCATAGTTATTATATTATTTAGTTATTAAATAGTTTATTTAGTTTAATTGTTCTTATATCTTCTGTTATTTGTGTTTTTAATGAATTTAGTTCGTTATCTTTTATTATGTTAGGATGTTTTATAATATTATTTAGTTTATAGATATAATGTTGTTTTTCTTTTACAAGAAACCAATCTAGTTTATTTACTGATACGAATTCATTTTGGTTAAGACGGGTGTCTTTATGGAGTTGTGTTATTTTATCTAATACCTCTTGGTTGTTATTTAATAAAACGATCATATCTACGTTTATATAGATGATATCTCTTTTGTGATGGGTTATAATATCATTATAAAGTAATTGGGAGTATATTAGAGGTATTGGAGTTTTCAGTTTATGGTAAAGAGTATTTACTCTGGTTAGCCAGTTTCTGTATAGGGTTTCTGATTGTGATTTTATTAGTTGTTTATTTTCGAGAAACCATCTTAGATTATTTTGAGTATTTTCTTTATCTTCTTTATGCCAACTAAATAATCTGGTATCGATTAGATCGTTTTCTAAGGCGTTTAGGATGATAGTTGCATAAAACTGTTTGATATTGATTAGTGTGATGTCTTGTGCGGTTTTTGATTCGTAGTCTAGGTTTATCCATACGAAGCCCCCAGTGGGTATTTCTGTCTGTTTAGTTTGTAATATTTCGTCTTTGTAAAGCATTTCGTTGGTAAAGATAAGGATAATGTGGTGGGTTTCCAAAATTCCTGGTGGAAAAATTTTTAAACTGACGTCCGTCGAAGGGGTGTGAAGGAAAAATTTTTAAACTTCGTACCATCAGAATAATGAGAATGTAGTAATAATATATAATAGTATAATGAAATACTTAAAGAAAATATTTGAAGGCAATTTAATGTTAGATACTCACAAGGTGGTCTTGTACCAGATAATATGAAATCTATGAAGTCTCAAGTTTTTTCAGGTTCGGCTTGGAATTACTTTAGACAATTTGTTAGTGATTCTGATTTTGTTGAAAGTAATATGATATATGGAATATCTTTTATCTTAGAGGTGGTATAAGTCACTTTCGATTAAAGTCCAAGTTTTTTTAATTTCATTTCTCTTAGTTCATTTTTAGTTAATTCAACATCTTCCCATTTACTGGTATGTAGTAATTGAACTTGTTTTTTATAACATCGTTTACACAATCTGTGTGTTAAGGTGATATGAGCTCTACCGTCTCCTACCGCAGAGTGTATATGTATTTTATCTTGTGTATAAGACCAGTTATGTTTTATTATTTTACAAAGAAATGACATAAGGGTTATAGTTTATGAATTTGTTTTTGTTATCGATTTATTTAATATATACCTTAATGAGATACTTAAAGATATATGAAGAATTTGATGAGATACCTAATAATTTTGTTAGATTAGATAGTATTGGTCATGTTTTAGATCCTAATGAAGGTCTTATTTATGCTCTTCTTAAAAGAGGTGGATATGACCAAATGAATCCATATGATGTTGATGAACATGAAGTTCAAGGGTTAAGTGACGAAGATATGGAGGTATTAGATAAGCATTGGTTATCAGTAGATACTTTGGTTAAGGACAAGATTAATTTTGATTTGATAGAAACTACTAAAGAGTTGGCCCTAGATTATTTAGATGAAGGAGACCGTTTGATTATTTACGCATTTATTTCAGACATTTTAGTTTATACCAAGATATTTAGTCATGATGTAGAGTCGGTTAAGTACCCAAAATACTTTAAGAACAGGTTAGATATTATTAATAGTAGTGATGAGATTAATTATATAATTAGATTAGATGATAAGAAATACTATTTTCAATCTGAAAGGTCTAAAGAGTTGAGTTCTTTAGTTAAGGAATATTTTCCAACTGAAAAAGTAGATGGTCATAGAACGTAAATTGTTTACGTACTTCATCTTGCAACTTTGTAAAAATTATTCACCGAGCCCATTGATAAAATCAACTTAATTCTTTTTTAATCATATCGAATACTTTTTGATAATCAAATTTAACAATGATTGATTTTTCACCAATGTATTCTTTTCCTCTTTCAGTATCATTGTTGTCTATAAGGTCTTAAATATTTCATATGTTATATATTAATATATAACAGTAATAAATGAGTCGTTAATATGAAATATTTAAGAAGATTTAATGAAAGTGTTGATAATATCAAATCTAATATTGATGAGATAAAACAAACAATCAAGGATATTTTATTACCTATATCTGATATGGGGTATGAAATAAGTGTTATTAATGACATGGACTGCTTCTACAGCGCGAAATACACTGGTATAATTATAAGAGTTGTTGCTTATACCGATCCTCCATTAAAGATGGATGATGAGGTTAAGGATGAATTTATCAGAATGAAAGAGTATTTAGAATCTTTAAGTATTAAATCAATTGAAGCACTTTATGTTAGAACAGGAACGACTTATACTGATTCAGGAACGTACACAACACCCAGAAATCGCCAAATGAATGTAGACTTCAATGAGTTCATTAGTATGGAGGATTGTGAATTGCAAAATCTACTATTTGCCGCTAAGATATAAAAACCCCAATCAAATCGACTGTGGTTTTTTTTATTTCTAATTTATTTAATATATAACTTATAAATGAAATACCTGAAAAAATATAAGTTGTGGGAAAGTATTCAAGAGCCTTTATCTTGGCAAAAGAGACAAGAGATAATTGAAACACTAATTGATAGATCACAAGAACTATGGGATGAGGATTTTAATGTTCAAATTGGTTCAGAAGCTTTGAGTAGAAATGAAAGGTTTATCAAAGTAAGTTTCCAGAAAAAGAGAATGAGTCAACCAAACATTACAGACTCCCATTTTCCTCATTTTTTTTGGAGTGACATCGAAGAAGTTGTAAATTGGATGACGAGTTATGTTGAATCAGAGGGACTAAATATTAAATCATTTTTAGCATCTCCTAAGACTGATGAACAGATATATCAATCTTATCCTTTTCAGAATGATAACATCTCACAAGAAGGTAATTTTGATAAGTTAGAAGAGTACAAAGGTGAACTTTACCAATTGGTGATAAAATTTAATTATTAATATGAAAGATACAAAAGTAACAATAAGAGCAAATGGTGGTAATTGGACCGTTAATGGTAACGATTCAAATTACACAAATATATCTGGTAATGAATCAGTTAGTTATCAAGATTCTAAATCTGGAGATGTAGATGTTTCTGGTACATTTTACAATGGTAATATTATTTTAACATTTGAAATGAATAATCCTTGGATTGGTTCACCTTGGGCTGCTGTTGGTGAATCAATTGGTGATAGTGGTTGGAAAAATGATAGAACAGATATGGGTGAAGGTGATTCACATGTGTTTTGTACTACATTCTATACAGATGATGATGAGTATAATTTTTACACAAGAGTTATTCGTTTATCAGATACTGATACAAAAAATTTCGAGGTTTATCCCGGTTGGTCAGAATAATGAGACATATAATTAGATTTAATGAATCACAAGATATTGATAAAGACTTTCTAGAAGATTGTTTTATTGAGTTAGTTGATATGGGTATTTGTCAAGTTTCTACTCATCAAAGAGTCAATGGACACGGTTTTGGATCATCAATTATAATATCAAGTTTTTCAACAGATAATATCTGGGGTGATTTTTCAGATAAAGGAAGTATATTAGTTGATGAACAGATAACTAGGATTAAAAAAGAACTACAGATTTTAGAATTAGTGAAAGAAGCTTGTAATAGAGTAGAGATATCTAGTGAATACTTGACTAATTATTCTTTAGTTACTGGTGTGATAGATGATCCTGGATCAACTGATGGAAAAAGCACATATCAAAAAGTTATTATTATACAAATTGTTAAGAAATGAGATACTTAAAGACATATAAAATATTTGAATCATCACACGAGGAAATGATGGATGTTCATTTCGGTGTTAACGTAATTAAAGAATGTGATTCTTTAATTGCTGATATTAAAGATATGGTATTAGAGTTAAGTGATATAGGATTAATGACTATAGTTGGTTACACGCCATTAACTTTAACTTGGGTAGATAAAACTCCTAAGATAATGGTTGAGGTTCAAGGTGATTTAGAACTATGTGAGTCTAATGAAGATGATATTAATTCTACTTTTGAAAGGATTAAAGATTATGTTAAGTCAAAAGGATATCCTACTGGATTTGGTTCTTGGGAAAGAGAAGCCCCTAATTCCTTTGCCGTTATTGACAACCAATCTATTGGTCGTAAAAGATATAAAGTTTATCAAATGTTAATACAAAAATGAGATATCTGAAAACATATTATTCAAATCAGTTATGTATATTATGTGGTAGAAGGTATAATTTTTTCTAACTTTTTATGTCTTATAATTGATATAAAATCAATCGGATAACTTTCTCTACCAAATACTTCTTCGATAATAGTGTCATCAATCATAATATCTAATTTCTTTTCAAGAGTCATTACAAACTCGACCATATCTAAATCATCATCTAAACCCATCTCACCCCAAGTTTTATTAGGATTGTATTCTAATCTTAAAAGTTCATTAAGTGTGGTTGATAGAATCTGATGTGATAGTTTTGATAAATCCTCACACTTTTCCAATAAATATTCTATTCTTTGATAAGTTATTTCCATTATTAAGTTACTTATTTAATATATAATACAACTATTGAATAGTTGATTAAAAAAATTACACAATGAGATATCTTAAATCATATAAATTATTCGAGGCTTTCATTAGTGATATTAAATTCTTTAGATTTAGTAGAGAAGAAATGCCAATTGGTGAGTATACTCCGGTTAAGAGATCAATGTGGGGTCCTGAGAATTTTAATCAGTGTTTAGTTAGAAATGGATTTCCTGATAAAAATAACTGCGTTCATTTTATGGATTCAGTGGCTTTTAATCCAGACTACAAAGGAACTTATGGTAGTTATATTTATGAAATTACGGTAGATGATAAGTCAAATTTAGGTTGGTGTTTCGTTGCTCCGATTAACGATTGTTTCTTTAAGACTAATCATTTTGATTTGGCTTTAAGAAATGGAAATCAGTTAGTTAAATCACTAATGGAAACTACTTTTAGTGAATTATCTGCATTCGGTGCTGATGATAATATATTAGATGAAATGATTAAATACTTACTTGATTATGAAATCATTGGGTGTGGAACTATTGATGACTTAAAGAAGTCATCACATTTTGGTAAAGAAAAACTGTTTGTTTGGACTAATGATACTGTTGTTGTTAGTGAATACAAAGCTCCGGTTAAAGAACCAAAGATAGGAACTTACAAAACTGAGAAAGTATTAACTAATGATGACTTTATTAGTAAAGGACTTTCTGGAAAAGATATTGCCGCTTTTTATCAATCAGAATTAGGAAAATCAGTGAAGGGTAAAGGTAGAGATGAGGCTCTTAGTTTATTAGACCAATGGATAGATTCAATAAGAGGCATTAAGGAGTCTGTTGATAATGAATTCGCTACTGAAGAGCAGTTAGATACTGTTGAAGATATTTTACTTCCAATATCTGATTTAGGATTTTCTGTTGAGATTCATAAAAATGTGATGGGTCAAAATGAAGAGTTGGAAAAAGACTCAGAGATTGCTAGAATTTATATTGAAATGAAAGATGATGAGTGGACAAAGCCGTATATAATTACCGAAGACATGATTGAGGTAATAGATAGATTATGTGATTATGTAGATGCTCAAGGTTATGTAATTGATATTGATTGTATTTTCAAGGGTTCTGGTTACTTATCTGCTCATGATTGGAGTAAGGTCAGAGAGATTAATCATGAAATTGATTACATTAAAATAATGATAGAGTATGTTGATTAAGATGAAGTATATAAAAATAGTTTTTACAAAATAATTAAATAATTTATGGCAATTTCAAGAGCATTTGCATATAATACAGGAGCGGCTATCGTTGGTTTGGCACAAGTAGGTAATCTAGCTATATCTGGAACATCATTTAGTGGTTTAACCTCATCGCTTTCTTGGTATAATGGACCTGATGAAAGTTTAGGTTATGTAATTGCTTATGAGAGTACTGGTAATACAGTTCCTAATAGTGCGACTTTTGCTAGAGTTCAGTTTTGGAGAACTTCTACACAAAGTGATGCTACTTTTATTTCGCTCGCTCAATATATTTCTAATAGACATGGAAGTCCACAGAATTTTACAACCGGTAGTTCAGCTTCTTCTTGGTTGAGTTCTAACGGATATTGGACTAATTGGGAAACTTTGGTGTTGCAAGCAGGTCTATATAAAACTACATACAAAGGATATTTTGCTGATGACGTTAATTTCTTCGCAACTGCAGCGATCGTTGACATGCCCGGTATTGGTGGAAATCCTGCTACTTCAGTACAAACAACTGTAATATCTGAACCATCCCAAGATGATGGAGAAAATTTCAGCTGTCAATGGTTGGGTTATTTCAGACCGACTACTACAGAAACTTATACATTTTACACATCTTCAGATGACGCTTCATATGTTTGGGTCGGTAACGTTGCAAGAATTGGTTTTACGACAGGCAATGCATTAGTGAATAACGGAGGAGCTCATGGAGATACGGAAGCATCAGGATCTATTGCCTTAACTGCAGGCAGTTATTATCCTATAAGAATTCAATTTGGAGAAGCCAGTGGAGGTGATGTGCTTACTTTCAATTATTCGACACCGACTATCACTAAAACAACTAATGTAGATAGGTTAGTTTTCTATAATCCTATCACTAATAATTTCTAACTTTAATTTAATACATAAACTATGAGATATCTTAAAACTTTTGAGGAAGTCTACTACGATTCACTTAAAGATTGTGAAGGTTATGTTGATGCTAATGATTTGGTTGGACAACATCTTTGGTTTCACACTAATAGAACTCACAAAAGAAATGGTTGGAATGGTTTAATTGGTGTTTATAATAGTAGCCCGAGTGGTAGAAGAGACGGAGTTGCTGGAAGATACACAAATGAAGTTAGAGTTACAGAACCTATTTTCTTTCAGACTTCTCAAGCTGGATCTGATAGAATCAAAGATACTGGTGATAGAAGTTTAATCGCAGGTGTTTCTGGTATAGTTATACCAACAGATAATAATACTGATGATATGGTAAGAATTACATACAATCCGTTTGATGTTGCTTATTTTCATTTAATTGATGATGTTGAAAAAATGGAAATAGTATCAGCTGAAGAAGTTTACTTTAACGGTACTGAAGATGGTCAGTGGTTTATTTGGGCAAAAAATCCAGTTTATAAAAATATCTAAATTCCTTTTGGAATATACTCTGGGTCGATATCATCCTGATAAATTTCAAGTTCTTCTAATCTAACTAATAACTTTTCATTTTCATTTAATCTATCAAACTTCTCCCAATTACGATGTCTTCTAGCATGTATTATTTGTTCAATGGTTAGTTGTTCACAGATTAAGGAAAGTTTATAATAAGCAAGATATCGATTAATCATCTAATTGTTCATCTTCTTCGTCTGTTTGGTGATAGTTCTTTGGATCGATTTGTTCTAAGTTATCCAGTTCAGGAAGAATAGTATAAATGAAAACTAAGTTGTGTTCTTTTATAAATCTTAATTCACCTCCGTAACCAAGTTCAAATTCAGCTTTATCTTTCCAATAGTCATATACTTTATCAAAAGATTTCTTAAAATCAGTCGCTTTAACTTGTCCTATTTTTCTTAATCTCTCACTCATAAAGATATATATTATTACAGTATGT
>Ga0255102_1000322_pt1 | contig 13592 bp, 9 predicted proteins | sample Law_Cont_RepA_0h_FD_188448 | JGI IMG/M metagenome (GOLD analysis project Ga0255102, IMG submission 188448) | Freshwater microbial communities from St. Lawrence River, New York, United States - Law_Cont_RepA_0h | ecosystem: Environmental > Aquatic > Freshwater > River | place: USA: New York... | reverse complement strand
GACGAAGCCTTTGATTATATAAATAATATTACATATCTCGCTATCTTTATTATAATCATTTTAACATTATATACGGTTGTCATATATATATATAATAATGATTTTGAGACGCCCGACGCAGAAAAGCCCGGTGGTTAATACACTGTAAATAATAAATAATAATATTATGTTTATATTAGAAAATTGAATATAGATGAACCGCCTTTATATGTTTACGAATGAAAAAATGAATAATTATGAAGGATTTAAACCTTCTAAACTTATTTCAGGTAATAGTGGAGGGACAACTGGGACAGGCGGAGCTGGCGGAGCTGCTGCCGGAGGTGCTGCCGGAGGTGCTGCCGGAGGTGCTGCCGGAGGTATTTTTGAAGGAACGGCAAGCGGAGTAATGTCAGGAGGCGCCGCTTCTCTTATGAGTAATTCTGGTTCAAATAATGTAGTAAGATGTCCTATAGAGGATACATCGTTTTATTGTGTAGTAAGCAGAACTGCAAGTATAACAGGTATGATAGTATATATCATAATGATACTTATATTCTTTTCTCTTTTTATATATTTTCTATATAGTATGTATAATCTATATTATGGTTCTAAAAGTTCTAAATCAAATAAAAAATAAGACTATAATATAATAGAACTTATAATATAATATTAATATGAGTGTCAATCAATGCAATGAGTTAAATAATGTAAGCAAGGGTTTATATAATACAGATTCAAACACACCGAATTGTCCTGAGTTATCTGTATTAAATAATATTATAAATAGCAGTAATAATAGCAGTAATAATGGCAGTAATAATGGCAGTAATAATGGCAGTAATAATAGTGGAAATTTAAATATTTTCAATAATCATTTAAAAATAATGGATTATTCTGGTGCTCCTATTTATATATTGTTATTAATAGCAATAATAGCCAATATTTTCTTGGCTATCCCTTTTACGCCAGTATTTCTTGCGGGGTTTTTGTATATAATCATTTTGATTTTGATATTGGCTATGCTGTGTGTATATCTTATACATATGCTTCTATTTCAAGAGTAAGATATAAGAAGGTTATAAAAGAGTATATAAACCATCCCCAAACTGTATCAGTTAAAGCAAGAGTAATTTCAAACCTTTCATAAGTTATCAAGGAAATCAAATTGTATATGCCGTATATACAAAATCCCACGCTTCCGCCATATATTATTGATTTATAGGCTTTTGTTTGTAAATCGTCGCTGTAGCCGATATTATTTAATGTCAAAGGTATAGCTATGTGTAATAATGATAATAAGATTAATATATAGCATATTATTATATATATTACTAGTTTATAAGTTATTTCCGTATGTTTTACTTGTATTCTTAAAATGTTTTCATTTTGCTCACGGATATTTAAAAATATCCATGTGATATCTAAAACTAAATAGACTACAGATACTATTAGCATTTTTATATTATTGTCCATTATATGTGTTCGGGAACTTTATATTATCTATTATTAAACAGCCGATTTATTTTCATTCCATTTGTCCGCAGCCATTTTCATCAAATCCTTATATTGCTTGTCGGGGTTTTCTGCCTTCAGTTTCAAAATCTCTTCCTTGACAAAAATGTTATATTTAGTAGGCTCCCTTTTTACAACTTCATCACCTGATTTGCTCGAACGCTTGCTTGTTTTTTTAGAAGCTTCTTTAAAAGCCGCAGTAATTAGCTTTTTATATTCATCAAGAGTATAGCTACTGGCGCTGTCAATAGATTCCTTAAAATATTCAAGAACTTTATTAGTATCAACATTTTTTGCAACTGCTTTGGATTTTTTATCTTGGATTTCAGGGCTATCACTTGAGATTACCGCGCCTCCGACATTATCCAATACATTATCCATTTTGACTACTTTAAATATATATTATGCCCATTGTTTTATATAATTTTTATCAATATATAATAGTATAGCGATTTTTGTATATAAATATGATTAATACAAATAAAAAGATACATATTTATAATAGGTTTAGAACCATATATACTTCTAAAAATAGATATTACATTAGACATAATAAAAAGTATATAGATTTATATACGATTATTAAAAAGGCTAACCATAATAGCATACAGCCTAGTCGGCAGCGAGGCGGAGCTGCAAAAAATGAAAAAACATTTTTACTTCCCGAATTGAATGCTATCAAAAACAGTATTGTTATTTTTAAATTACTAATTGACGATAAGCAGTCTGAAGCTATAAATATCTATATCAATTTAATTGAGCTAATTAATTCTAAAAGAGAGTTGATTATTAATAAAATTAATACATATCCTCTAAACCATTTTGATAATGAATTAAACAAGGTAGCTATTATAACGTATGTTAAAAATATGCTTTATAATAATATTTTTAATAATTATTTAATCAATATAATACCAAGAATAGATATATATGATAATATAAAAGAGGCTAATAATGAATATAATACAGATGTATTTGAATATATAATTAAATCTTTACTTCATTTTGATGATAAGGGTGATAAAGAGGTTTTGGAAGGTATTATGAAAAAAATTGAAAAATACAAAGATGTCCTAAAAAAATCCATAATAGATAACTGCGCAAATCATACGAAATTAAAAGAAATGATTGAAAAAAGTATAGACGTTGCTAAACAAAAAGTAGAAGAAGCAAAAAATGAACAGGTGGAAGAAGATGAGACAGCTGTTGAAGAAGCAGATGCTGGAGCTGAGGCCGGGGCTGCGACTGGTGCTGATGCTGGAGCTGAGGCCGGGGCTGCGACTGGTGCTGATGCTGGAGCTGAGGCCGGGGCTGCGACTGCTGCTGGAGCTGATGCAGAGACAGGAGCCGGAAAAACTGAGAATAAAAGTAACGGCAGTAATGGCAGTAATGAAAGTGAAATTCAAAAGGTTATTAATGAAGAAATGGAAGCTATAAAAGAAGGTTTGGAAAATTTGGAAAATAAAGATTATGTTGATAGATTATTACCTTTTTTAGAAAAAGAATTTGAATATTATGAATTTTTTATAAATAATGATGATAAGGGCATTAATAATTCTGAACTAGAAAAATTTTTCAGTAATATAGATAAATTTTTAAAAAGATACAAAATCTTATATGTGGGATATATAGTCTATAATGATAAGGAAAAAAACAAAAAGAAAAAGATATTGGATGACAAAAATAATAAATTTGAAAAAAAACAAGAAGAAATTAAAGATATAGAAAAATACCTTATAGATTTAAAAAATAACCTTGATGAAATACAAGAAAAAATTGATTCATTAATTAAAGAAGTTGATGAAAAGGGTCTAGATCCTGACGAAGGTATCCCCAAAGATACCGCCCAAGGAGATGGAGGAGATGGAAAAAAAGAGGGCGAAGAAGACGAAGAAGCAAAAAAAAAAGAAAAAAAAGGGTTAGAAAAAGAGAGAGAAGATATTAAAAATGACTATTCTGTAAATATTAAAAAAATTCGGGTGTTTAAAATAGAATTAAATGCTTTAAAAAAGGAGATAGCAAAGATAACAAAAAAAATAGAGGCTATTGAAAAAAAAAATAAACAATATAGAGAATTTTTGGAGAAAATACAACAATTGATTGCTAAAATAGCAGCTAAAATAGCAGCTAAAAAAATAGATAGCCAACAAACACAGAAAAATGATGATGTAAATAATTATACTAATCTAACTTTATATAGGAATTATATAGAAAATATTATATTCAATATTAAATCAAAAATCCTATACTATTTTATTATTAATTATATTAGATTTTGTATTGATTTAAATGAAAATAAAGAAACTAATAAGGATAAAAACTTTGAAGAATTAAAAGAAAATATTGATAAATTGTATAAAGACCCGGAAGGTGCCGAAGGTAAAGGTGCCGACGGTGCCGAAGGTAAAGGTGCCGATGGTGTAGCTGGTACCGAAGTAGACAATGAAGCCGGTAGTGTTGGCGGCGGCGGTGGTTTCAAGGGAGGAAGGGCGAATAGAGGTATTGGTGTGTGTGCGTATCTTACGGATGTTGAGGGTAATCTTGATTTTTTTGAAAAATATGTTAGAATATCAAAGGTTATTGAATGGGTAGATTCTAAAAAAAATAGATTACGCTTTAAACAAAAAGATAGTATGTTCGTCTTCGGGGGTGATTGTCAGGACCGCGGTATAGGTGATATAAGATTTGTCAATTTATTATTAAAATTTAAGAGCGAATATCCTAATCGCGTTGAATTTATAATAGGAAATAGGGATGCTAACAAGATACGCATATCTTCAGAGTTGTCTGAAAAAATATACGCGACAGGCGTTGCAGACAGAAAAGCAGAAAGTAAATATTTAGCTAAATATGATAATTTTCCTTATTGGGTTAATAAGAGCGAGAGGATTACGTTGAGAACATATCTGAATGATAATAATTTCAAGATTGATGCTGTAAGCCGATTAAAATATATATTGGATTATACTATGGGTTCAAATGATTCCTTTGATAAAAGGAGAAAGGAGCTTTCAATTATATTAAATAAAAGTCCTGATTTAATTAGTGATAATGATATAGTAGCGAGCTTCTTGAACTCTGTATCTCCCAATCCCAAGAATATCAAAAATACGAATGATAACTATATGCTTAAATACTTGAAAAGTGGAAAGATAGCTTATATATTTGGGGAACATATCTTTGTTCACGGCGCCATTAATAAAAATAATATTGGTTATATTCCTAACAATAAAAATATAGTTGATGATGTAGGAAAATGGGTTTCTGGTCTTAATAAGTGGTTTCAGAAAGATTTAAAAGAATATATGGTGAATCCGGAATATGGGGGGATAAGCAAGAAACGCAAGGGATATAAAATAATAGATTATGCCGTTCCTTCTGACAATAAAACAGTAGTTTATTCTGATAATCTTAAAAATGGAAATGGCCAATATATAAATGCCAAGGTTATAAAGTATTTAAATAAAGGAGGTATCCACAGTATTATATCAGGCCACAGACCGCACGGAGATTGCCCTCTTGTTCTTCGTAGCAAAAAATTAACGGCTGTCAGTGCAGATACCTCATATAGCAAAAAGGGTCATAGGTCTAAGTGGGGCATTGATAATCGCGGTAATGCTGTAAGCGAAGTTCTATTATATCTCAACGGAGACATACGAGCACACGGTATATTACAAGACAACCAAAAATATGACTATATTATAAAAAATAAGGAGACAAAACCTGCCAACACTGACAAGCCAGACAAAAGCGCCCCTAAGTATGACATATATATTGGCTTACAATTAAAAAATAATTATTGGGTTAAAAATGTGAGGTATGATAAGAATGCTAAGAGCTTAAAGAATGTCAAATATCTCATATCATATGCCAAAGGTTTTGAATATGACGAGAAATGGATAACCGAAGCAGAGATGTTAAAATTACTCTGAGCTGTTAGGTTTTTTATAATATCTGAGGTAATACATTACAGTTTTATCGGACATATCTTTATATACGGGATATAATACATATTTATTCCCCACTTCACCTGCCGAAATACACATACCTAATGGTATAGATTTAAACATATCGAATGTAAGTCTGTCATTAGCTTCAAGCTCTTTTTTTTTCTTTTTGTAATTCGCGTTTAATCTTGTTGAAATAATATACCCCTCTTTCTCTATAAATGCACTAGCTTCCTTTTTAATATTTTCATATCCAGGAATAGTTTTCAAGTAATCCAATGCTTGCTTAGGTGTCTTAAACGATACAGGAGCTTCTACTATATTATTTCCTTTTTTTGGCTCTTTTGCTTTTATTTCTGGAAGATTATTTTTAGCTTCATTAACAGCCATACCAATTGAATAGCCAATTTTAGTATTGCTTTCATCAACCATCGTGTTATGCCTTCTTATTTTTTGCTCTGTTTCTTCATCCATCCAATAATCAGTTGTGCCAGAATATTGCGGAGAGTTTCCTATATTTCCAGATCCTCGTCCCGATTTTTGCACCGCAGAAGCAATATTATCTATTCTTCCTAAGATGATATCCGTCCAAACAAGACCGTCTCTATTTTTGCTAATTAGCTTACCTAATTTTGGAACACACTCAATAACTATCTCGTCATCATTATTAGGACAATAATGAAATCCGACGCCTCTATCTATTTTTTTACTACCAATAATAATAATTGGCTTATCATTTAGATTTAGCTTTTTATACAAATAATATAATAACTCGTTAAATTTGCAACCCTTTGTTTTGTAAACACGGATATCATTTTCATAACTATAAATTTTTATGCTCGTGCCACTATTACCATTAAAAACAATTGCATAATAATTATTATTTGAAATACAGTATTTTGCAAACTCATCCATATCTTTTGTTCTATGATTTGAAATGGCTATTATTTTTCTATAATAAATTTCTCCAGTAGGAAGAACAATAGGTGTAGTAAAATGTTCCTTGTTATTTTCTAGTATATCAATAGCATATGAATTATGTGTATGTTTTGATGTAAAAGGCATAATGTGCGTTATTGATTCTTCGTGATGAAGAGCGCGATAATTTTTTTGATCTTCTTGTGATATTTCTACAAGATATAAGTCTGCATTTGAGCACTCCGGATAATCTTCGTCTAATAAATTACCATCGGTTGCTGTTACAAATCCTAATCTATAAAGTGCAATTGTATTGTCTACTGTAAAAGTTTTACAAGTAATAGTAGTATTATTTATAGTAAACGCTTTATCTCTTAGTTGCGAATAAGTCTTATCCGCTTCATCCCATATCATAGCATATCTAAGTTGCGAATTGTTTACGGAAACCTTTTTTTCAATATGCGCCAATAACTTAAGCATTTTTTCACACTGTTTATTATTACAAAGGAGTGTAATGATAGGCATAGAATAATCACCTTCTGTATCGCCTGCGTAAGCATCAATATATGGTTTAATAATGTCAAATGTAACCTTTGTATTACTATTGAGACTGAAAATCTTAACATTTATTTTTTCAAAGTTTCTCGTAATACTATCAACTGATTGATCCGATAGGGTTTTATCATTATCTACTATGTAAAATGTAACTACTTTTTTTGTATTATCCTGAGCCCATCTTTTCAATTCATTAACAACAATCTTGGTTTTTCCTTTTTGTGTATTTTGCAAAATAAAGAATGTATGTTTATTTTTTATAAGAAAGAGTAGGATTGATTTTTTTATATTGTCTTCCATATTATTACATTCTTCCATTCTTAAACTTTTCTTTGCAGAATATAATACATTATCATTATACAAAGCTGTCTCAATAAACCCTTCGCAAATAAGCTCGTCAATCTTCTTGGCAAGATAGTCATATTCTTCGGGAAAATTATCGTCTAAAGATCTTATATAGTCGTTTAAATCATCATAACTTTTCATTATACTTGACATTATAGTCTGCTAATAACTTATACTATTTCGCATTGTATCAATTTTTATATTTTAGCCTAAAATATTCTTTTCATTTTTTAGAAATATTCAGTGTCTTTTTAGGGCATCATTATGGTATTACAAATAGCTCGCGTGCATCTCAATAGCCAGCGACAGTCTTTTCTATAGCCTCGCAATAGCCTCGCAATAGCCTCGCAATAATTATTATAAAAATACTTAGATTAACATAGCAGTTATAGAGACACTGGAATATCTTTATTTTTCCAATTTTAAATTTGAGTACATCTTTCTGTTTTTTCAAAAATTTCAAAAGTTTTTTATAAATTACAAAATAATTCAAGAGATGTACTCAAATTTTAATTTTCAATTTTTAGAAAAACACAGTTCCTTTTTAAGCCATCATTATGGTATTACAAATAGCTTACGAGCCTCTCAATAGCCCGCGATAGCCTTTTATATAGCCTCCAGATAAAACCGCGTTGGGGGCGGTTTCCCCCATCATCCCCCATCTATAAGAATAAAAATTGATTTAATATGATATATATTGTGGTAATACATTGTTATTGCAGTTATTATGAATAAGGATATTGCTGATATAGAGAATATTGTTAGGCATAATAATAATCACAAGAGCCGGACATATACTGACGAGGAATATAAGAGCATTTCTGAGGAGTTTTTGAAAAATATAGATACTATTAAAACAAGCGATGATATTACGAAGTTTCAAAAGCATATTCAGAGAACTGTTAAAGTATCTTTGTCAAAATCTAACCTTATTTATTTCTATAAAGCTTTGAATATTGACAATCTTACTATTAAAAATCTCATTACCAAGAAAAAAAATAAGTCCAATTCGGGTGTCATAGTAATTACTATATTAACTTCGGGAACTCCTGAATATATAGACGATGAAGGAAATAAAGTCGTAGGCAAGTTTAGCTGTCGCCACAATTGCGCTTATTGTCCTAATGAAAAAGCACACGCCGGCAATAATTGGGTGGATCAGCCACGCTCATATCTTTATACTGAACCGGCCGTTCTAAGAGCCAACGATAACAAGTTTGACCCAGTATTACAATTTAATTCGCGTGTGGACGCTCTGATTAATATGGGGCATATTGTAGATAAATTGGAAATCATCGTATTAGGCGGGACTTGGTCTAATTATCATAAAAATTATAAGGATTATTTTATCACAGCAACTTATTATGCAGCAAATACATATTATGAAAAACGCGAGATGCTCTCTTTAGAACAAGAGATATCCTTGAATGAGAATGCTAAAATCCATATTATAGGCCTTACACTTGAAACACGCCCCGATTGCATCAGTCTCGCTGAAATAATGGAGTTCAGGAAATATAATTGTACTCGCGTTCAACTCGGGGTTCAGCATACACACAACGATGTCCTCAAAAAAATTAAGAGAGGCCATTCAATAGAAAAGGTCTATCTTGCTATTAAACTTCTCAAAGATAATGGGTATAAAATTGACATTCATTTGATGCCCAATTTACCAGGCTCTTCTTACGAGATGGATAAAGATATGCTTGAAGCCTCTTTGTATGACGAGAGATTACAGGTAGACCAATACAAAATATATCCGACGGCTATTGTTCCTTGGACGCAAATCAAAGAATGGTATGATAACGGAGAATATAAGCCGTACGATGACACCTTGCTTTACGAATTGATTAAGGAGTTTAAGAAAAAAGTACAGAAATGGAAGAGGCTCAACCGAATTATCAGAGATATCCCATCTACCTATATAACTGGCGGATATAAACACGAATATGTCAATATGCGCCAACTATTACAGGATGATATGAAAAAAAATAATTGGTGCTGTAATTGTATCAGATGCCGAGAGATTAAAGATGTGAGTGTAAATCCTTCAAGTATTAACCTTGATATAACATCATATATCGCGAGTGGCGGTACGGAATATTTTATATCATTTGAATCTGCTGGCAAATACTTAATTGGATTTATTAGGCTTCGCCTCGCCGGTCTCGCCGGTCTCGCGGGCGTCGCAGGCGTCGCGGGAGTAGATAAAGCTACACAACTTCCTATATTGCACGATTGTGCGCTAATTCGCGAACTACACGTTTATTCAAATGTTAGTAATGTAGGTAATAATATAGAAGCCTCCTATCAACACAAGGGATATGGCAAGAGATTAATAGAAGAAGCTGAGAGAATCTCAAAAGAACAAGGATATACTAAAATTGCTATTATTAGCGGTACAGGTGTTAGAAATTATTATAGAAAGCTAGGATATACCCTTAAAGACACTTATATGTACAAAGAATTATAATTACACTATTATAATTTAATATATATGTGTTAAATAGAATTATATAAAGATGTCGGGTAAGTATCCGGCTTTTGAAAAATTGATACAAGAAACATTAGGTAATCATGTGCAATCAAATGAAGCTGGAACTGCTTTAAGAACCCCCAGTGTAGCATCTCAAAGAAATGCTTTTGGACAAATGTCGAGAACACCAAGTGTAGCATCTCTCGGAAATGCTTTTGGAAGAATGTCTATAACATCTAGTCAACCTAATGGAGCAGCTCAAGGACCTCCACAACAAAGACTATCACTATATGATAGAACTCCTTCAGAAATAGCATTTGAAGAAAATTTAGAAATTATTATAGAAGATGATACTAAACCGCCAGGTTATGTAGAACAATGGCTTCCTCAATATTTTGTACCTTCGTGGATAAAATACAGAGACAGTGAAAGAAGAAAAATACCTTTTTCTATATTAATTTACTCTAAAACGAAAAAAGAATTAAGAGATTTAGATGAATTATGGGATGACTATAATAATCAATGGGATCCTATAACTAAAACATTAAAAAATAATCCTCGTGGTTATTTTTTAGCATTATTAGACGGAAAAACAGAAGCTTTAACAATGGTACAACAAAAGTGCGGAACAGGAATTGAATCGTATAAAAATGTTTTAAAATGTCTTTTACTATTTAATTTAAAAAGAATACATAAAATTGTTGAATGGGAAGATGAACTGCATCTATCGGGTATTCCTATATATGATAAAAGTCCCAATAGAATATTTAAAAATATTAATATTCAAACCATTTTTGATGGTGGAGCATTAAATCAATATGAAAGTGAATTTGTTAATATTATGAATCAAGAAGCAACTAATTTATATGCAATATCAGCACAAACTAATATAACTTCTCAAAGTTCTCCTTTTATTGATATGAATGAATACGATCAATTCAGGAATGACGCCTTTTTTACATTGACAAATTCCAACTTTCGTATATTTTTAAATAGGGTATCTATTAGATATTGGAAATCTCTTAAATTTCATAAAAAATATTAGTGTCAGTAGTATGTTAGTAGTATGTTATTTTTTACCAAAATTAATTGGTTTTTTTGATACAAAATTAAATATTTTTTTATTCTTATTTTTTAAAACGTTTTTAATAATAGAATCAAATTCACTATTTATTAGATTTTCTCTTTTTAATTTACTTAACTCATTTGAAGATACATCTAATCTAATTTTAACAAGACCCTTATCCTTATTTTTTTTTATAAGTTCTTCTGTTGTCATCAATCCTCTCATAAAATTTTTTATTATATTATTAGACGATGATTTTTCAGAAGAAGGCGATGCACTTTTAGTATTTCTGTTAATTACTTTTATTTTTTTATCCATAACTATATTATCAATTCTAATATATATATATATATAAATATTAATTATTTTAGTGTAAATAATTTCTATTTACTTTTTCTAGCGAAATATATGTATTTATTTGCATAGTCTTTAACATTATAAATTTCGTTACTTTGCACTTTTTCTACACTCGGCGTTCTTAAATTAGAAGGTACATCCTGATATGATATATATTTATTATATTTGTCTTCTTTGTCGCTTTTATCGGTTATTTCTAACGCTTCATTGATATTTATTTCATTATGATATACCTTGTCATTATTATCGTCGCTCAAGTCATCTATATTTGCCATATTATAATAGGTAGTTTTCAGCTTATTTATAGTTATATCATCTTCATACTCTTCAATATCTCTTCTAATACTTAATATGGTTTTACCGAATGCATCCTTTCTAACGATACTCTTTTTTACCAATGATAATTCCAAATCATCTATCTCGTCCTCCTTATCAGTTATATCAAAAATGTCTTTTAAATCATTGAGATTCTTAGCATTTTTAGAATCTTGCACACTTTTATTTATAGCTGTATTAATATCTCTAACAGTTTTTTTATTATATTCAAATAAATCGTTGTTATTTCTAGTAGATTTAAAATATATCGCTCCAGTTATTGATATATCCACAATTATATATATATTAAGTACTATAATTACATTTCTATTTTTTGGGTAATCATCCATAAGCACCTTGTATTTTGTGTTGCTCATCTCTATCTTAGACGAATCATACAGTTTAATATTAGGTCTATAATCTATATTGTTATACACATATGCCTTTATCTTATATGTTTCATATGTATCCAGGTCTTTGTTAGCCGTCAGCAATATCAAATTATCTGCAACATCATTCTCTCGTATTTCATTTTTAATTTTGGCATATGATATATTATCCTTATTGTGTTTCAATAATGAACCCATATCTTTGGGTACGCCGTAAGATATTACGAGGTTATTTGCATTCGCCAATTTTGCGATTTGCCTATCGGTTTGCTTATGTGTCAAAATATAGATTTTATTTCTTATATCAGCACTCATATTATAATCTCCGGCAATTAGATTATGATTAATGCCGTTTATTTTAACAGGTATGTCTGTAGGTAAATTCATACTTTTTGCGTTAGTTGTAATAGGATGGTGGTACAAAGTAATACTTCCTATTTTTGTTGAACTTCTGTCTCCCCAATTATTTACTATTTTAAATACAATCTGCTTATAATCACCTGGTATATCCAATTTGTAAAATGGCGAGTTATTCCAGCTGGCATAATTAGGCAGAACAAATGTTAATACTTTTGTAGTTATCCAAGCTCCTTTTGCATTTTGATATTTCCCAAATACATCTATATTTTTAGCATTACAAGATGTATTATATAGTTCATTTATGCCATAAAATTCAAAACCCGATATAAAATTTACCGCCGACATCGTTATAGTTATCTCAGGATTAATCCCATCTGCTCCATAAGCACTGTTATGATTAACATCTGTTCCTTCTGTGCGATATCCTCCATCGTGAACATCCTCACATTTCTTTTTATGTTTTATTTCAAAACTTTTAATACCGCCTCTCATTTGGTAACGAAATAATGTATCGTCGCTAAAATCAAAATCCAATCTCCTGCCATTATTATAATACAAGGTAGCTTCCATTCCATAAGAAACAAAAATACTACCGAAGTCCACAACAGAAGAGCTATTCTTAAATGAACTTAAATCCAAACTTTTAACATCATAATTACCGGGTCCATACTGAACCCTAGGCCATCCATAATAGCCGTTTTTATAAAAATAAACTTCTCCTCCTGTACGAACAGGAGTGCATACATTACGGTATATAGGAACTTGTCGCGTTCCTTGAATTGTTTGTGTTTTTACACGCCTCGTGCTGTCTTTTAATATAGCGCTTAGTCCCTGATTTGCTACTGTTTTTAATGATGATTGTATAGTCCAGGAGCCGTGAGATAGGGTTTGGTTTGCATTATCAATACGGTGAGCATCGGGAAAATGTGGCGTTGCGAGTATTTGTCCGTTGCCGCCAAAAGCATAATCAATCGTTTTTGTATTGTCTTTGAGAGTAGCCTTCAATTTGTCGTCGTTTATTATTGGTTCTAATATTTTCTTTTCAATATATTTTTGATAGGATATTTTCCCGGGCTTTAAATATTTATTCAAGAAGTTCTTAGTTTCAGGGTCATAATTAAGCGCGTCTATCGTAATTATATTTATTATATACTTGTCTATTGTAGATATTTTGTCGGCAAAAGCATTTTTCACCTTCTCTAATTCTACAAGTTCTGCTTTTTTTACTACTATTTCTCTTTTTGTAGGAACATTCAAGGAATCTACACGATTATCTATGTGATTTTTAATAATTTCTAAGATTTCTTTCTTATCCTTAAAATTCTTCGGTTCATAATACTGTACAAACACATTATTCTTATCATAGTAGC
>Ga0255102_1000321_pt1 | contig 13624 bp, 3 predicted proteins | sample Law_Cont_RepA_0h_FD_188448 | JGI IMG/M metagenome (GOLD analysis project Ga0255102, IMG submission 188448) | Freshwater microbial communities from St. Lawrence River, New York, United States - Law_Cont_RepA_0h | ecosystem: Environmental > Aquatic > Freshwater > River | place: USA: New York... | reverse complement strand
TAAAAGATACGAGAACTGCCTGTCAAGTTCAGACATCAAGGAATCGTATGCTTCCTTAGTCTCAGGGTTTGTATCGTACGAGTTAGTTGGCAACTTATCGTAGTTACTACCCATAGCCAATCGACGTTCGTGGTTGTCAGGGACAGAAGAGAAGTCGATATCAGGCAACTTGATGTTACGACCAGCAACCGTTGATAGTGCTGTCTGTAGAACGTCTTTTACCCTTGGGTCTGAGACAGGTCTCTGTCCGGTTTCAAGGACTTGCGGGTTGATGAGGTGAAGTAGATTTCTCGCTTCGTAGTAGGGGACAGCGTAGCCTTGCGCCGATTCGTTTCCGAAATTCCAGACTCTTTCAGTATCTTGGATAGCCTGAACTGGAATACGTCTTTTAGCGAGTTCTTTGGCAATCCTACCAGTTGCTTGCTCAAAGGCTTTGAGGGACTCTTCATACGACTTTCCTTTTTGCTCAATGTTGTGGATAGTCAAGGACTGACCATCAATACTCTTACGTACATACGGATGCATACGCTTAATGAACGCATACACGTTGTCAGCGATAGGGTCTTCAAACTGGAAGGTTATAGATGGCTCTACTGAGTAACCCTTGCTTGCGTTATAGCCAAGTTCCTCATTAGGCGTAGCCTTTGTCACCAGTATGGTGTTCTGGATGTTGTTCCTTGCAGCGAAGTCAATAGCCTTACTAATGGTGTCGATACCAGCATCACTAATATTGACTGTTCCATCAATAACAAGAACATCATTAATCTCTAGGAGACGGATGTTGCTGTTGGCAAGACCGTTACGCTCTGCATCAGCAATCACACGCTGTTGGACTACAGGAGTAATAGTCTCTCTAGGCATACCACGCTGAGTTGCTGTCATAGCAAAGTCAACAGGTGTTACTGCATCAGGATTAAGCGTAGATGCTTGACCGTCAGCTAAGGCTCTGTTCTTTTCACTGGAATCACCAATTTGCCGACTGGAGTACAGGAGATTACCGCCGGTGTTACCTGCGTCGAAATGATAGGCATCATCATCGAATAGCCCCTTACCCTCCAACGCACCTGAATACTCTTTTGCGTCTCGGATGGCTGTTTGGAGTTTCTTGATATTGGACTGCATCCAGAACTCTGCGTCTTTACCATAGAACTTTGCGAATGCTGACTTTTCATTTAAACCTTCTCCTGCCCTGAGTGTACCAATTGCATTCAGCCAGTTCTTAAGACTCAACGAACTCTTAGGGTCATTATCTACGTCAGACAATACGCCGTAACGGTTAGCCTGATTGACTATTCCTAGAAGGAGATTAGGTAACTTAGACCTTAATAATTCAGGTGCTTTTACTTGCTCACTTGAAGAAGATGACTCCTTAGCAAGTCTGTAATCAAACAATGCGTTATCTACGAAGTTGTCAATCTTGCCAGTCAATCCTTCATAGCTATTATCTTGAATATCCTTAGTGACCTTGTCGTAAGAATCAAGGAGACCAACTACAGGTACTTTGTCTGTACCAGTAGAACCTGAAAGGAACCTCAATAACATATGACCAAACTGAGGTGCAAACTTGCCGTCCATATAATCAGAGATAGCAAGTACTTGTATAGGCTTGATATCCTTAATTGTCCCATCCTTCATCTTGACGTTGACGATAGGCTTCTCTAGGTTCTTAGCAGACACAAGACCAGGACCAAACTTATACTTGTCAGTTGGCTGTATCTGTCCCCACTTGACCTTACGGTCATCATCAGTAAATAGGATAGGTGCTTTATCCCATAGAGATATGGTCTCAGGGTTATATGGAACACTCCACTGAGTAACAGCAGCATCTGGCAACTTAGCATTTGTAATGTCAGTAGACATAGCCTTATAGCCATCAGACAGAAACTGACGTATTCCATTCCACAATCCACTTACACGTTCTCGTGTCTTTTTACTTCCAGTAGTTGAAGTGAACGCATCTTCACCAGTAAGTAAAGACATTCGCATACGGGCTGCAAACATCTCCTGCAACTCATAAGAAGCAACACTCTCATTAGTTGTTGTTGGTTCACGTAGAGTCTTACCAAGCTTAGTAGCCACCTGACGTGCCATATCAATAGGCATATTCTCTAGGATGGCGTGTGAGAGTTCTTCAACGATAGTGGATACATCAGCTTGGTTGGTAGTAATAAACACAACTTGCTGACCGATATTGTTATCCTTACCCTTGATGTTGACGTATGCACCTTCACCAACGAATGCTTTATCAAACGCCTCAGAGATTTGAGGTGCTTTAGACATAACTGAGAAGACAGGCATATTGGTTCGATAACGCTCACTAAGCATCATCGACTGAACCTTACGTACAACATTCAACTTCACATCTGAAGTAATGTCAGTATCAAAGAATGTCTTAGATGTGTCGTATACAAACGTGCCATCAACATCAGTTACAAACTTCTTTGACATCTCAGTATTCAGGAGGTCAACAACCTGAGCAATACGAGGCATATCGTATGCTTGATACAGACGTGCCATTCGATTGCGAATACGCTTTTGTTTCGCATCCTGAGGTTTGTCAGTAGGTAGAATCTCAACCTCATCAAGACCATATTGAGTTTGACTACCAGATGTTTCAACACTAGCAAACTTACGAATACCTTGAGCGTATTGTTGTGCAATCAGAAGGTCACGATTAACGAATGCTCTAAGCCACTCGTCGTAGTACTTAGACAACTTGTCTGCAGCAGCATCAATATCAGCAGGGCTTTTAAGGATACCTGCATCCTTGATTACTCCCCTAAGCACATCTCGTAGTTCACCAATGTTACGTGCTTTACGGAACACATCATTAATGTCCTCAAGCCCTTCGATAGATGCTTGGACACGTACGAGAGAACCGTCATCATCAAGGACTTGCACATCACCAGGTAACGTGACATTCAGCGCACTTCCTTCGTCTGATGAAGTGATATCGGATTCACCAATAAGGTCAGCAGATGAGATAGTCGGCTTGACTACAGGCTTAGGTACTTCAGGAACTTCAATCTTAGCAGGTTCTACTGCAACAGTAGGTGTAGGTGCAACTTCTGCTTTAGGTACTTCAGGCTCAACCTTAAGAGTAGGTGTAACCTCAACCTTAGTAGGTTCAATCTTCTTCTCAACCTTTGGCTTTTGAGTTTTAGCAGGTTCAACCTTCACTTCTTCTTTAGGTGCTTCAGCCTTTACTGGTTCAGGCTTTACTTCAACCTTAGGCTCTACCTTAGATGCTTCAGGTTTAGCCTCAGCCACAGGTTCTGCCTTTTTTACAGGCTCCTTCTTAGCAGGTGCTTTCTTCTCAGCCTTAGGTTTAGTAGTAGTCTTCTTCTCTGGCTCAGTCTTGACAGTAGGCTCTGCACTGCTATTCAGAATCTGTGGTTCCTGAACAGTAAACGCAGGTGACATAGGATTTGCTACATCAACTACAGTTGGACCGTACGTTGTATTACCTACAACAACACCCTTTGATACTTCACCATCAGCTGCTGTAAAGTCAATCGTATTACCAACAGCGTAATCGTTCGTAGCCTTTGGAGTAGTCTTACGTAAGTCAGCATAAGACTTGTTACGAGCAGCGTCATACTGAGTATTTACATCACCTTCAGCACGACCTTCAGCCTTCAACTGGTTACGGAAGTTACCAAGATTAACCTTACGTGTAGCAGCATCAGCGACTTGCTCAGGTGTAAGCATAATAGGATGCGTAGCATCACTTATACGCTGTCTATCAGAACCCTTAAAGATAGGGTCATACTTACCTCTATCAACACGATACGCAGACATATCAAGGTTCATAGAAGTAGTATCAAGAACCTCACCTGCAACAGCACGTTTACCACGACTTAGCCCAGTAACAGTATCGTTAGGAACAACCATCATGTCAAAGCCACCAACAGGTGATGGAATCTGCATGACTGAAAAGTTCTCGTCAATAGCCTTGACTACACGACCAAAGATAGGGTTCTTAGATACACGAATCTCTTTATCGAAGTCCTTAGGAGATGGACCTTCACCCTCAGACGTAGGTTCGTAATCAGCAGTACGACTAAGTTCAACGTCGTAATCCTTACGTTGATATCCAGTCTTATCACTAGGCAGTAAGTTACCTGCCTTGAACGCTTCACGAGCAATACGCTTGTTATCACCAATCAGTAGGTCAGGACTTACGAGGTCAATACTAGACTCACCAGTCTTCTTGTCAGTAGCCTTAACCATAACAAGTCCGTCATGCGTAAGACCAAGGAATACTTGAGACTCTCCACCCTGAGATTGGACAACTCCAAAGCGTGTACCAACACGTCCAATATTTCCAACACTAAGAATGTTACTCTTAGGTGCAACGCCACCAAGTGCGTCAAGTACGTTACGACCAATCGAAGGACTAGACGCTGGAGTACGGTCAAAGTCAACCGGAGGTGCTGTCTCAACAGTCGTTTCACCAGTAGGTGTAATACGTGCAACCATACCTCCACCAATAGGAACAACACCCTCTTCAAGTGTTGGTAGTGGAGTAGATGCACCAGTAACTCTAGTCTTACCAAAGGTAAACGGAGAAGGTACTCTAGGAGTCGCTGTAGCCCCCGTAGGAGTGGTTCCAGTAGGCGAAGGTACAACTGGAGGTGAAAGGTTTGTATACGCCTCTGGCGTGAACGTACCCATACGTTCATCAAGTTTACGTACAGCAGCCATACCTAATGCTTGTCCTGGCGCATTCAACTTAGCACCAAGTCTATGCTGTCCTTCAAACATAGAACCTAGTGCAGTCTTACCAAGAATCATCCACATAGGGTCACGCTGGTCAGCCGGTTTATCTGCATTCTCTTTGAGTGCAAAGTAAAGGTCAGCAGAACCTTCAACACCACGCTCTGCAATATCACCAAGGAACTCACGCCCCGGTTCAGACTGAGCAAAGCCACGACCAAATGTAGCAGCAGCACCAACGCCAGGAATACGTTCAAGACGTTGACCAACAGCACGACTTGCTTGCATTACAGGTGTTGCAGCAAAACGTCCAGCAAGGCTATCAGCCGCTGGCATAGATGCAGCCGTAAGAGCAGCACGTCCTTCTTGTCCTAATCGAGTTGCAGCAAGTCCTGCCTTAGTACCACCAAACAATCCCTTTGGAAGTGTAGGAGTACCCATCAAAAGGTTAGGTGCAAACTCACCAGCAAATGCAGCACTAGGTGCAAGTTCAGTACGTTCTTGAGTAAACCTAGCACGAGCCTCACTAAGTGGACTACGTTGGATGTCAAAACCAAATCCTTCAGCAGCAGGTTTATAAGACGAACCCAAGGCAAGTTCTGTAAGGAAGTTCTGAGCTTGACCTACTCCAGCTGCAGTAAGTAAACCTGTTCCTATACCAGCAGCAGCACCAGCGATTGGACCAGCTACAAATGTAGTTGGAACAGCAGCAGCACTACCAGCAATAGTTGCAGCAACAGTTGCAGGGATAGCCTCAGCCGCCTTAATACCAGCAATCTGACCTACGTCAACACCAGTCTTAAATGGTTGAGATACATCAACTGTAGCCTCAGGGTAATAGGCTTTTGCAAGACTCTCATCAAACTGCCTAGAAGCCTCAGGATTGACCACGCCAATACCACGACTAATACCTGAAGCAATAGGGGCTGTAACAGCCTTTGCAATGCCTACAGGGATAGATGCAAGACCACCAGCGGTAAGACCAGCGATTGTTCCAGGCTGATAGAACTTACTCTCACCCCTAGTACGCTCAAGTTCCTTAGCAGCCTTTTGTGCAGTAGGAATAACTTCCTCTTGAAACTTCTTACGAGCAGTACCTATAGGCGCACCTGTATCTAATGTGTAACCAGTAAAGAGTGGACCATCAACTGGACCACCTTCCATCTGACCACCTGTCTTACGCAATAAGTCAAATGGTGTTACAGGCGTTACACGCTTCTCTTGAACAACTTGACCATTCCGCATAACGGGAATGGTTGTTTCCTTAGAGATAGGGTTACCTTGTGGGTCAAGTACGTTGACTTTACGTAGGGCAGTATCTCTCTGTTTAGCAAGAGTCTGATACTTAGTTACTTCATCTTTTGTAAGTAAGTTATTCTTTAAACCGTACGACAGAGACTCGCTGTATATCCGTCGAAGTCCACTATCAAGAAATGTTCTGTCATCTAAAGACAGGTCATTAAGAACTCTACGAAATCTCTGCTTTGGGTTTTCAGCCATTACTTTTTGCCGCCTGACATCATTCCTGCTAGTGCTTTAGCCTTATTTGAAATCTGATTCGGTTTTTCGCCAACACGAAGTCCACCAGGTCCAACAGGTAAAGCACTCCCATCACTCAATATAAACCTTGTACTACCAGCAGTTGTACCACCACCAGCAGGTGCTGGGCTAGGCGATGGTGCTGGACCCGGTGCAGGATATGGATAAGGATAAGGTGCAGGACCTCCACCTTGCATTACTACTACAGGTGATTGCTGTTGTTGTGGATAATAACCACCGTACTGTTGTGGATAATAACCACCGTACTGTTGTGGATAACTAGCACCACCCATACTGAATGCTGACATATCTACATCAACGTCACCTAGCCCAAGGCTATCCATAGATGACTTGAACATACCGTAGTCAATATTCCCTGCTGCAGCTGCTTGTAACTTACCAACTTCAGCTTCTAGTGCTTGTGATATAGACCTATAAGTCTGAACCTCAGATGGACTACCTTCTTTAATGGCTTTAGCAAGTTTCCCTTGAACAGAACGGAGTGATGCTTCAGCACTAGTCACTTTACCTTGAGCAGTATTTTGCACCTTACGCATAAAGTCAGCCATTTTAAATGAGGTAGTAATACCTAACTTACGTTTAGCATCTTCACGAGCAAGTTCGGCTAGGTCTCTACGTAGAGCAAGCCCTGCACTTTTAATACCCAGACTAGCTTGAGCAATCTGAGTTCTTAGACCACTATCTTTAATCTTTGCAAAGGCTATTTCAGATTTAAGCGCAAGGTCTTTAGGACGCATCTTTATCTTGGATTCAATATCCTTGATAGCAGCCTCTGTTCTAGAAATATCAGACTGAGCCTTCTTGAGTTTTACACCCTCCATACCTGAAGGCATATACTCAGCAGTAATGTCCTTAGGTGGAGTGACGTAAGCCTTCATCAACTTGCCACCCTGCTCGGTAATACGAACAGTCTGTCCAGTCTGAGGGTCTACAAACGTACTACCAGCACCAAGTCCCTTAGCGGTTAGTGCTTCTGGTTCCATTACTGGTGCTAATGGACTAACCGTTTCTTGACCTTTACCAACAACAGACCTAAAAGCAGGAAGGAACTTATCCGTAATATTAGGTGCAGCACCTAGTGCTTCAAGTGCATCACGACCACGCTGTACAAGGAAACTCTTAGTCTGCTCATCAGGTGTGAGTTCTGCTTCTTTACGATAACCTTCTGCCATTTTGATGATGTTGGCAATATCCATAGAAGGCTTAGGTAGCATTCCAGACTGAATAGTAGAAGGACGCATAAGTTTAGTGATGTCACCAAACCTAGTAGTAAGTTCTTGCGCTGATTCAGGGTCAGCAGAGAACGTCTTTAGATACGCTTCATTCTCAGAACGCCTGCGCTTACGTGCTTCAAGAATAGCCTGACGGCTACCTTCATCCATACCGGGTACTTGAAGTGACTTGAGTGTGTTCTCATCATCAAGCGCATCGAGTTCAGCGACACGACGAGCTTCCTTAAACTTAGAGTCAAGTTCACTTCCACGCTGTCGGCGTTCAGCAAGTTTGAATTGCTCATCAGCACGTTTAGATGCTCGCTGTTGTTCAACGAACTGATTACCTTGTTGAAATCCCTGTAGTAGACCTGTAAGATTGATAGCCATAGTTATTACCCGTAGAACGCACTAGCAAACCCTAATGGTGCATTAGGTGTAGATGGTACACCTGTCTCACTCTGACGAAGAACTGCCGCACCAGAAATAGGCGCACCAACATACTCAGGATTAGACCTAGCATACATCTTCATATAACGACCAGTACGTGGGTCAAGATATGCAACCAATGCAAGACCGTTACCAAGGTCTCTTGATATACGTTTATTAGGTGCTTTATTGATAGCCTCAATAGTTGCTAGGTCTGTTACCTGAGTAAACCCACCACCAATATTTTCAGGTTGTGCCATACCAAACGTGCCACGAAGTACATCCTGAACATCAAGTGCTGAATCACTAGGCATAGGCATTTGAAAAGATTCAGTAGGGGTTTCCTCTATTGTTAAAGGAATGTCACTTTGAGCATCAGGAGCAACCGTAGATGTGCCAGGAGTTTTACCTCTAGTCTTTAACCTTTGAAGTTCAGGAGATAGCAAAGCCATTAACTGACCTACACTCTCCATCTCTTGTTGCCGTCTAGCACGAGAAGCAGCATCTTCCTGCATACGTAACTGACGCTCTTGGAGTGCTTGTTGGTTAGCCATTTGACTAGCCTGTAGGTTTAGACCTTGACCATACTGCATCTCACTAAGTGCTTGTGCGTCACGTTGTGCAAGAAGGTTAGCAGCCATATTCAACATCTCAGGACGTTGCTGTATCTGCTGTTGAGTAATAGCGTTATTCAAAGCAGCAGAACGCTCATTCTGAGAAGCTAGGTTAGCCTGTTCAACACCTGCTTGTACACCACCACTAACACCCCTAGAAGCAAGTTGCTGTTGCATAGCAGCCTGAGATGCAGCACCTATCTGTCTGTTACGGGCTTCACCTGCACCATAGATAGGAGCAAGTTGCCGACTAGATAAACCTTGTGTAAGCATATCTAGGATGTCAGACTGCACCTTATCCTGCATAGGACGAATAGCCTGTCGGCGTTCAGTAGCTCCACGTATCTGCTCACTAGCAAGGTTACGCTGGCTTTCAATCTCACCAGTCATCATAGCCTTACGTGCTAGGTCAGCCTCGTCGTATACAGGCTTCCTAGGATTCATCATCCTATTAAAGTTGATGCCACCACCAGTAAGTTGATTGAACGTCTTTAGCGCACCATAAGCAGGAATAGCAGCACCTAGATAAGTATCAGCACCTGCACCTAAAGCACCACCAATATCACCCTTAAGTGCCTTCTGACCTGCGTTCAAATAACCCATACCAGTATTAGCCTGATTGAGTCCTACGCTAGAGCCAAATTTATTTACGCCTTTGACTGAATTTGGATTGTACTTACCAAGCCTCCCTAGGAAGGCGAATGGGTTAAATTGTTGAGCCATTATGTTGCACCATTACTTTTACGATTACTATAAACACGATTATACTCTTACGAAAAACTAAGCACCTGCCAACCAGGACTAGTTCCATCACTACAAGCAATCAAAGAACAACATATATGGCTATTCTTTAATACTGTAAAGTGAGATGGTCTCCACAACGTATCACCCGTCTGGACTGCAATACTAACTTCATTAGAACCAACGTCAACCTTAGCAATCCAGATAATACGACCGATACAAGAGTTAGCAGGTGGCAACGTAACTGCAATATTGTTACTCGTACAATCACACCTCAAAACATAAGGTGCGTTATCCAAAGTAATCGTAGCATCCGTAGTCGTTGTAATCGTTACTTCAGCTGCAACAGCCTTTGGTCTCTCGTTGTATGTACTGAAGTCACCCTCAATAACAACAACGCTAGAACCCGGCAGTATCTGTACAGCAGGTACGCCTTGGTCACCCGGTGGGACTACTGGTGCAGGTGTAGGAATACTCATTATCTATGCCTCTGGATTCCACTCTCAACCATATGGATATGTACTGCATACAACCTAAAAGGGAAGTCCAACTCAGTACCAGATAAACCTATCTGGAAGTTCACACCAATCACATCACGATTAAGACCACGTATAACCCTAGAGGAATCTCCAGTAATCTTATACATCCCTGTAGTCTGGGTATTAACTTCGTTCACTACAGACCAATCAACCTCAGAACCAACACTAGTCTTACCAACAGCGTGTAAGTCAACCTGATAAGGACGATTCTTAGCGTAGTACGAAACACCATCTGAATAAGTTTGACCAAACGCTCTAGTCAATACATTCCAATCAATAGCACCCTGCCTACAGAAGTTAGGGACAGTACTTACAAACGTGTATGCAGTACCACCAACAGCTGTACTCAATTGAACACTATTATTAGTAACCGTTTTGACGTACATAGTTGCATTCAAAGTAAGACCACCACCAGCCTTAGTAATGATGACTGCATCATTAACTGCTAGACCAGTAGTGTTCGTAGTCCCTGAGAATGTAAGTGTTGTAGTACCTGCACCACCAGTAGGCTTATACGTATACAGGCTGTCATAGAACTTGTTCAGTATGTATATCTGACCGTCATTTCCACCAGCATAAAGGATACTACTATCGTTACTTGTATCTACAGACAGACCATCAGTAATCGTCGCAGGTGCATCAAACGATACCCATCCTGAATATCTTGTATCCCATACATATGCCTGTATGTTCTTACGATAGTCAATCGTGTCAGTCTTATACGCTCTAGGTGCAAACAGGAAGCACTTCTTGTCGTGCATCACCATAGCGGACTTTGAATACTGGTCAGCAGTAATAAAGTTATCACTACCAACCTGAACCCTATAAGGAGTAATAGACAGTAGTCCATCAAGGGCAATAGACTTAGGTACTACCTCAGTACCAGCAAACTGTACAACACCCTTAGCATTCAAGTACCAAGGCTGACCAAGTACATTAGCCATAGCCCTTGGTGCAAGTAAACCAATACCAGGTTCTCGTAAGAACGCCTGAATGGTGTAGTTACTAGGGTCAAAACCCGTAACAGGATAAACCTCATTTTCTCGGAAGACGAGAAGAACAGCTGTCGTACTATTGTTACGTGACATCATATCGCCGTGGTACGACAACATATTCACGATGAACTCTTTGTCATCTTTCGAGGAGACATCAAACGATGCACCCTTGATTGCTATCTTAGGGTCAGTAGGAAGCGGGACGTGAGTAGTATTAATTGTGTACTCGTTGTCTGAATCAAACTGCCAAGATACCCATAAAGAGTTATTCTTACTTACCCACAATCTATTCTGGTGAACAGCAATAGCCGTAGCACCTGTAGGGAAGTTATCCTGACCAGACTCGTATACGTCACCCTGAGAACCCTTAGGTCCATCATCAAACGTAGCAGACTCAGCCACGTTGTCAATCAAAGTGATTCCACCAGAAGAACTAAGTAGCGTTAGGTTCACGCCGTTGATGGTATTGTCACTAAGCTTGATAGAACCAAGACAACGATACAAACCATCAGTAAACGAAGTACTTGAGCGATAGACAATAAGATGCGTGTAACCAGTACCAGTAAGAGTCTCTCCTCCAGGATTCAACAGAATCTGGTTAGCAGACAACGCTTCACTAGTCGTAATCTCTTCACTTACTCCTGAGAGTTCACTCTCAAATCCCTTGAGGTAAACAGTTGATGTACCTGTACCAGTACCCGGTACATATGGAGCAGATGCACCATCTTCAGGATACCAACGAGAAAAACGATACGTATACTTAATGCCAGTAGATAGGTTACCGTTGACAACAATATCTCCAACGTACATAAAGTCTTCGCCGTCAACCAAGTCCTGTACGTCATCTTCAACTCTAAGGTACATCTGCCTTACAGCACTAATACGTGAATCAGTAAATCCACGCACACTCCAAGTCATGTAACCGTTCTTCTCGTCAAGAGTTCCGTAACCACCCCACTCGATTGTAGCGTTAGCCTGTTGAAGTCCAATCCTTAGATTAGGTACAGAGGTACGTATCTTTTCAGGTAACTGCATACGCATACTGACAGTGTCGTACTTACTCCAGTCCTTACCACTAGCAAACGAGAACTTGGCAGCACACCCTTTAAGGAGACCAGCATAGCCAGATACATTAGTATTGTTCTGATACACCTTGACCTTTACGAGTCCTGTAATAGGGTCAGCAGCATCAGTACTATCACTATTCAATCTAGGACTAACAGCGTGTAAGTTTACGTTAGTAACGTACACACCCTTCTGACTACCATCCTTTGCGTTGATGTTCTGTATGAGAATCTGGAAAGAAGTAATCTGGTCTCTGAATGGACGGAAGTCACATAACAGATTAGCTTTTATCCAGTCAGTACCTGAACGGGCAATAGGTGGTGCAACAATAGCAGATGCATATGCACCCTGAATAGCAACACCATTCTTATAGGCTTGAAGGGATACTTTGATACTCTGACCAGTAACACTATTCTGGGTATCTACGTTTATAGCCCATAGGCTAAGAAGATACATACCAACACCTTGAATGGTGAAGTAACTGTTACTACCTGTAGCAGTAAACGTATATGCAGAATCACCCTGGCTAACAATCGATACAGTAAATGTATTGACTGTAGGTACAGTCAGAACCCAAGCTGGAGTGTTATTAGGAATACCTGTAGCACCAGCAAATATAATCTTTTGACCAACCTTTAGGTTGTGATTTGCACTCGTAACAGTAGTAGTAGACGCAACAGTACAACTGATAGCCGTAGAACTATTATCTTGATTAGTAAAGTTAATTTGCTCGTCAGGTACGTTGATGTACTGCAAAGCATGAGTGCCACTACCAGCACTACCAGCAACAATAGCAGTTCCACCAACAGTACTCGAAACAGTAATAATAGATGAAGAAGGAGTCCCTACAACAAAGTATGTTGTATTGATAGCAAAGTTGGTTGGTAGTGTTCCAGTCGTAGTGAACTCAATAGGTGTACCAGCAATAGGTACAGGAACAAACGTACCACCTATATTGGCACTACCATTCGTAAAGGTAACAGGCGTACTGGTATACGGTATGTTCTGATAGATGCCATCATCCGTACCAGCAATCTCAATCATACGAGTTGCCCCTTGACCTAAAGGGGAAACAATCTCAGCAGTCACACCAGACGGGAAGTTACCAGATGCAACAGTAAGTGGAATAGCCTTACGTTGAGGGTCACCTGAATACTTGAGCCACGCTGCAGCAGACGTTGGCATAGCACCTGTACTACCAGCAGTAAAACTCCAGTCAGAGATAAGTGTTGTAATCCCACCTGTTCTAAGGATAGGACCAGCAGCAGAATCTATGAATGTATGTTTATTCGTACTAGGTACGGTGTACTCAGCAAACGCATACGCTCTTGCTGAAGGCTTTAGATTAGGGAATCCAGCGATAGTAGGTACAATCTGAATGGTTGAACCATCAGTCCTAAATAGACCAACTGGTGATTCAGTACCATCTGACTTTAGTCCTGGAACACCATACACATACTTACCGTAAGCAACCATCCTGACATTAGGACTATATAACGTGTCAAACGCACTGTCAGTCGTAAGGTTGGTATACGCGTTAGTAGTTGTATTGAATAGACGTACATCGCCAGCTGATGTATATACAAAGTTACTTGTTACACCAGATGCACCCTTGATAGGAATCATCTCGTAAACGCCGTTAGCATCACTAGCAGAAGCATTCAACTCAGTTGGTTGCAGTAACCCCTGCCAGCCATTCCTTAGAACAAGTGAACCACCATCAAGTTGAAGGTTGTTTATTGTTTCTGCAT